>OLNI01000280.1_pt1 | contig 52677 bp, 42 predicted proteins | sample 1672921 | NCBI WGS metagenome assembly OLNI01 (sample SAMEA3136737, study PRJEB25190) | human gut metagenome | biome: human gut; feature: human-associated habitat; material: faeces | place: Austria | collected 2013 | reverse complement strand
AATGGTTCAAACACCTTATTATGTAATAATAAAATTTTTTATATGGGGTCATATACAAAGTAAATATATGGTTTATATAATATTATATGGTTTATACAACATACTATATCCATTGTTATATAGTGGTTATATTTTTTAACTATAATTAAAAGTATTAAAAAAAGATAGGAAGTATGACATAATATCAATTATTTAAGAAAAGCGGTGTGCCGCAATCTACTATAAGTACAATATTAAATTGTTCATATCTAAGTGTAAAAATACGTATTATATATGAACTTTGTGAAGGTTTTGATATAAGCCTTGAGAAATTTTTTAACTTTCCGCTGTTCGAGCGTGAAAATATCGATGATTAAAATTGTGCTGTCAGCAAAAAATAAATTTAATATAAGTTTTTATTTGTTTATTTTTAGTGACTTTTTTACTGATATATGCTATACTGTTATTATAATAGTTTTAAAAAATTGGTGCAGTATATCAGAATTGGGGGCGCAGGATGTTGAAAGGGAGAAAACTTTTAAAAATTAACCTGCTGGTAAGTATTATATTGGTATTTGGCTTCATTATAACTTCATTTTTGAGTTATAATGCCAATTACAGAACCTCTCTCAGTAATGTGGAGCAGGTGTCGTCTCTGACGGCCGAAAGTATATATTATCAGCTGACTACTATGTTCACACGTCCTGTTAACATCTCGCTTACTATGTCGAGAGACACTCTCCTGGTTACCCAGCTTAATGAAGAAACAAAGCAGATGAATAATGAGGAATATATCTCAACACTGAAAAATTACCTTGAGACATACCGCGGAAAATATAATTTTGACTCTGTCTTTCTTGTCTCCGAAGCGACTAAACGGTATTATAACTTTAACGGCGTAGACCGCGTTCTGACTGAGGATAATCCTGAAAACGTTTGGTATTATGATTTGATGAAAAGCGGGCAGGAATATTCGTTAAATGTTGATAACGATGAAGTTGACGGCGCAGACAACGCCATAACTGTTTTTGTAAACTGCAAGATATACGGAGAGAATAACAAGGTTTTGGGAGTAGTCGGAGTAGGAATAAGAATAAGCTATCTTAAGGACTTTTTGAAGACCTATGAGGAAAAATATCATCTGAGAACCTGTTTGGTAAATGAGGACGGCATAATCGAAATATCCACTACACATACAGGTTATGGCAGAACCGATTGGTTTAGCGAATACGGCAGGGAATCTATACGCAGTCAGGTGCTTGACTGGAAGAGCGATAAGAGTAATTTAGAATTTTGGACTGAAAACGAGGATAACAGTCAGGAAAAAAGTTTTGTGGCTTCACGTTATATTCCGGAGCTGTCATGGCACTTGGTAGTTGAGCAGGACACCGGAAGTATAATCGGTCAGATGAAAATAAGACTTTATTTGACAGCAGTTATTATTATCGGAATCATTATTATTGTATTGATAATAATAAGTTTAGTATTATTTAAGTTTATAAAGCAAATATCAGAACTCATGGAGGAACGTCAGGCAATATTTAAAAAGGCTACTGAGGAACTTTATGACAATATTTATGAATTGAATATAACTAAAAATGGTTATGCAAACGCTCCCACAAAACAGTACTTTGAGAGTTTGGGCGCAAAGGGTCTGCCGTATAACAAGGCGCTTAAAGTTGTGGCTGAGAAGCAGATTAAAAAAGAATACAGAGAGGGATATATTTCAACGTTTTCGCCCGAAAACGTCATTAAAGAATTTGAGAGCGGAAATAATCATTTAAGTTATGACTTTTTGATTACTCAGAATGATATGGACTATTTTTGGATGCGTATTGACGCATATATATTCCTGTCACAAGAGGATAACTGTATTCACATGTTCACATATCGTAAGAATATAGACGCGGAAAAACAAATAGAGCGTCGGGCGTCGACAGATGAGATGACCGGATTCCTTACTAAAACGGCGACTGAGCATTCTATTATGTCTGAATTATCTGAAAAGCCGGAGGACTTATATGCGTTCTTTATCTTTGACATAGATAATTTTAAACAGGCAAACGACCAATTTGGTCACTCATTTGGGGATTACTGCCTTAAAGAGTTTACTGAGGTTATAAGGAACCATTTCAGGGACGGCGATATATTGGGACGTATCGGCGGAGACGAATTTGTGGCGTTTATACCGATTCCTGATACCAGATGGGTGGAAAGCAAAGCGAGAGAGTTATCAGCAGCTTTAAACTTCAACTGCGTAAGAGAGGAAAAGGAGTGGAAGCTGTCCTCAAGTATAGGCGTGTCGATTGCTCCGGAAGACGGAAACGACTTTAAAACATTGTATGAGAAGGCGGACGCTGCTCTGTACCGTACCAAGCAGAGAGGAAAGAACGGATACACCATATATTAAAAGCAGAATAAAGAGGAGACTGCCGCAAGTTTGGGAGATTCATCTAATTTATTTTGACGGTGTATAATAATAGGATTTTAAATAATGATGGTGACCCACAAAAAAGTTAGATTTTTGGTCTAACTTTCGTGGGTCACATCATTATAAAGAAGTTTTATTTTTTATTGCCTATATGCAAGAAACTATATAAATTTTTTTATTGTTTACGCTGAATTTATACGTTGATTAATAATTAATAAGCTGATTTATTTATACTGTAATATGAAAACACCGTATACGTTCATGTTGTATTTCCAAATAGTTCTGACTTTTGGTATACAATTTATTGAAAGCATAGGGTATTTAGTCTATTGTTTTATATTTTAAGAACAAGTTAATTTAACAGAAATATTATCGCGTCAAGACTGCGAATAAAAATTTTAATAATTACTTCTATATTTCTGAATTTCCATAACTGCTATTATTGTCTGTTATATTTATATAATTTTTTATATTCCGCTGGCATCATTGAGTTCAAACAGGTTGCCTTCAGGGTCCCTGAAATAGGTGCAGCGCATACCCCAATCCTCAATAGTCTGTGGTTCTCCTAAAAACTGCACTCCTGCCTCTTTCAGACGTTTATAGTCTTTTTCAAGGTCATCTGAGGGGATAACGGCTACAACGGTATCAGGCTGTGAATTGCAGTCGGGCTGGTTATAGCCTTTAAACATACTCATATTTTCTCCGTTAAAAATTGCAAAGCAAGGCGGAGCGTCTTTTTCTACGGCAAAAGAGGTATAAGGACCGTTTCTGTCACCCCATACCGGAGTTAAGCCGATTTTATCCGTGTAAAAGTCAAAACATTCTCCATAATTCTTCCGAACCAAAATTCTGATTGTAGTATTATCAAACCGCATTTGTTTTACCTCCAATATATTTTTTATTTAGATATTAGTTAAGGCTTGTCCTAAATATTTCGTGGTTTTTATTTGATACCCATGTGCATTGGTAATTTTCGAATATTGTTTATAAATAGTAAAATATATAACTGTGGTTCAATTATATTAATCTTTAAAATTCATTGACAGACTGATTCTGTTCTTTTTGGTGTCAACATCAATAATTTTTACCTGAACAATGTCTCCGATAGAAACAACGTCGGTCGGGTGCTTAACATAGTTTTCGGACAGCTGGGATATATGAACAAGACCGTCCTGATGAACGCCTATATCCACAAAAGCGCCGAAATCAATTACATTTCTCACAGTTCCGGTCATTATCATGCCGGGTTTTAAGTCGTCTATACTCATAACGTCACTTCTGAGCAACGGCTGTTCAATATCGTCACGCGGGTCGCGGCCGGGTTTTTGAAGCTCTTTTATTATATCTTTTAATGTGGGGACTCCAATATCTAACTTTTGCGCAAGACTTTTAAGGCCGTGCTTGTTTACTGCTTCATCTAGGTTTTTCAGACCATCGCTGCTTATATCCTTGAAACCGCACTCAGAAAGCAGCATTTTGGCGGCGTCATAGCTTTCCGGATGGACCGACGTGTTGTCCAAAATATTTTTTCCGTCTGTTATTCTGAGAAATCCGGCGCACTGTTCGAAGGCTTTAGGACCAAGTTTAGACACTTTTTTCAGCTGTTTTCTGTCAGTAAATCTTCCGTTTTCCTCACGGTAACTGACTATATTTTTGGCTATAGCCGAGCTTATGCCGGAAACATAACTGAGCAAAGGTGCCGATGCGGTGTTTAAGTCAATACCGACGTTGTTTACCGCGTCCTCGACCACGCCGCCGAGCGCTTCAGCCAGTCGTTTTTGGTTCATGTCATGCTGATATTGTCCTACGCCTATCGCTTTAGGTTCGATTTTTACAAGCTCAGCCAGCGGGTCCTGAATCCTTCTGGCAATAGATATAGCGCTTCTTTGGGTGACGTCAAAATCCGGGAATTCCTCGGTTGCCAGTTTTGAAGCAGAATACACTGAGGCGCCTGCCTCATTTGTTATAAGATATTTAACTTTTGTACCGGGTATGGTCTTTAAAAGTTCTGCTGTAAATATCTCAGTCTCCTTTGAAGCCGTGCCGTTTCCTATGGAAATCAAGTCCACATCATGTTTTTTTATAAGGTTTTTAATAAATTCGGCGGCTGATTTTTTCTGCGCTTCCGAATGTGTAATATAAATAACCCCTGTGTCTAAAACCTTGCCTGTTCCGTCGACTACTCCGACTTTACAGCCGGTTCTGTAACCCGGGTCAAGGCCGATAACCACCTTGTCCTTGATAAGCGGCTGCATAAGAAGATTGTGCAGATTTGTTTTAAATATTTTTATCGCTTGTTCCTGAGCGTTTTCAGTCAGTTCGTTTCGTATTTCCCTTTCTATAGACGGGGCAATCAGTCTCTTATAAGAGTCGTCCACAGCGGCGCCAAAATATTTGTGTTCGCCGCCGTCAAGTTCTTTCCGTTTTAAGTAATTGATTATTTTCTCTGCGTCCGGTATGATTGATACATTTAAGACTTTTTCTTTTTCGCCCCTATCCATTGCGAGAACTCTGTGCGGAGCTATCTTTGATACCCCTTCAGAAAAATCATAATACATCTCATATACTGTTTCAGCCTCGGGGTCTGTTGCCTTTGAAGTAATCACGCCCGTCTGGAAGGTTATGTCTCGGATTTTTTTCCTATGTTCAGCATTATCTGATATTTGTTCGGCGATGATGTCCATAGCTCCGTTCAGAGCGTCTTCAATTGATAATACTTCATTTTCCTCGCTTACAAAGTCTTCCGCTCTTTTTTCGAGTTCCTCATCACTCAGCATTTGTGAGTATATCAGCACTGAGAGAGGCTCAAGACCTTTCGCTTTGGCTATAGTAGCCCTGGTTTTCCTCTTGGGTCTGTATGGGCGGTATAAATCCTCAATCTCTGTGAGCTTTTCTGCCTTATCGATTGCCGCAGCCAGTTCCGGAGTCAGCTTGCCCTGTTCCTCAATAATGCGCTTGACGTCCGCCTTGCGTTCCTCCATGTTTCTCAGATAACTGAGCCTTTCGTTTAAGTCGCGGAGTATTTCATCGTTAAGCTCACCGGTGGCTTCTTTTCTGTAACGCGAAATAAATGGGATAGTATTCCCCTCATCAATTAGCTTTACAGTGTTTTCTACTTGCCAAGCGTTAAGTTTAAACTCCTCTGCAAGCTTCTTTAGTATATCCATGTATCAATTTCTCCTTAATATCTATATTTTAAAACGAAATCTGCGAACTGTCAGGTAGACTGTCAAGGACCCCGTTTTCGCCGAGAACTTCTATAACCGTTTTAGTTATTCCGGCTCTGTTTTTCAAATCTTCCTTTGACATAAAGTCTCCGTCTTCACGGGCTGACGCTATTGCTTCAGCAGCGTTTGTTCCAACTCCGGCAAAGGCGTTAAGCGGCGGAAGTATTTTTCCGTCCTTTTTCCCGAATTTATATGGGTGGCTTTCGTAAAGGTCTACGGGCGCAAAGTCAATACCGCGCTCATACATTTCCTGACATATTTCTAATATAGTAAGCAGATTTTTCTCGTTTGCGGTAGCCGAGTTGCCTTTAATTTTTATCTTCTTCATTTCCTGAATGACCTTTTCTTCTCCGTGCGCCATTATAGCGGCGTCAAAAAGGTCGGCTCTAACTGTAAAGTAGGCCATATAGAATTCGGCAGGATAGTGAACTTTGAAGTAGGCTATCCTGAACGCCATCATTACATATGCGGCGGCATGAGCCTTAGGGAACATATACTTTATCTTTTTACAGGAGTTAATATACCATTCAGGCACGTTATTTTCACGCATAGCGGCTTCAAAGTCTTCCGGCATACCCTCTTTTGCGGCTCTGCCCTTTCTGACAAACTCCATGATTTTAAACGCCATGCTGGGTTCAAGCCCATGGTGCAGAAGGTATACCATAATATCGTCACGCAGTCCTATAACTTCAGACAGGGTTGCGGTTTTATTCTTGACAAGGTCCTGCGCGTTGTTAAGCCAAACATCAGTACCGTGGGAAAGTCCGGATATTATAAGCAGTTCCACAAAGGTTGTCGGCATAGTGTCAACCAGCATTCCGCGGACAAAGTTGGTTCCAAATTCAGGAACGCCAAAGGTTCCTACCTTACTGTCAATCTGTTCGGGTTTGATGCCAAGAGCCTCAGTGCTGCTGAACAAACTCATTGTTTCTTTATCGTCAAGAGGAATCTCCAAGGCGTTTATACCTGTCAAATCCTCCAGCATTCTTATTGTTGATGGGTCATCGTGTCCGAGTATGTCCAGCTTTAGCAGGTTGTCATGTATAGAATGGAAATCAAAGTGTGTGGTTATAATGTCTGAATCCTTTTTGTCAGCCGGGTGCTGAACAGGAGTAAAGTCATGTATATCCATGGTCTTGGGGCACACTATGATTCCGCCAGGATGCTGCCCTGTCGTTCTCTTCACATCGACAATACCCTTTGAAATACGCTTTAGTTCAGCGTCAGGGGCCACTATTTCCTTTTTCTCATAATATTTTCTTGCAAACATAACTGCCGTCTTGTCGGCAATGGTGCCGATTGTTCCGGCCTTGAATACGTACCCGTCTCCAAAAAGCTCGCCGACATATTTGTGAGCCGTCGCCTGATATTCTCCCGAAAAGTTCAGGTCAATATCAGGAACCTTGTCGCCTTCAAAGCCTAAAAATGTTTCAAACGGTATCGTAAGACCGTCTTTTCTGAGCGGCGCGCCGCATTTCGGACAGGTCTTATTCGGCATGTCCATACCGGTGGGGTATTCTCCGTTGTCATAAAATTCACTGTACTTGCAGTCCGGGCACACATAGTGAGGACAGAGTGCGTTTACCTCTGTTATACCGGACAAGAATGCAACAAAGGAGGAGCCGACGCTTCCTCGGCTTCCAACCAGGTAGCCGGCGTCGTTTGATTTTTTAACCAGCTTATGCGCAATCATATACATAACCGAGTATCCGTATTTAACAATACAGCCCAGTTCTCTCTCCATGCGCTCCTCAACTATTTCAGGCAGGTTGTCGCCGTAGATTTCATGAGCCTTACTGTGACACATATCAATCAAATCCTGCTCACAGTTTTCAATGGTCGGAGGGTATGAGCCGTCCTTAACAGGCTGAATATCTTCTATCATGTCAGCTATTTCAACAGTATTATCTATTACTATCTCTTCTGCCCTGTCGCCAAGATAACTGAACTCGTCCATCATTTCGGCGGTGGTTCTCAAGTACAGCGGGGCCTGGTTATCAGCGTCTTCAAAACCCTGAGCGCCCATCAGCACGCGCCTGTACATCTCGTCTTTGGGGTCAAGAAAATGAACGTCGCAGGTTGCAACAGTTTTCCTGCCTATCTTGTCACCAATGCTCACAATCTTTTTGTTTATCTCGATTAGTTCATTATCGTCTCTAACTTGTCCGTTACGCTTCATAAAAGCGTTGTTTCCTAATGGCTGAATTTCAAGATAGTCATAAAATTTTGCTATCTCTGCCAGCTTGTCTTCGGATTTCTTATTTATGATAGCCCGGTAAAGCTCTCCGGATTCACAGGCTGAGCCTACTATAATCCCCTCGCGGTATTTGTGGAGCAGACTTTTGGGTATTCCGGGTTTCCTATAGAAGTAGTCTAGATTTGACCTGGATATTAACTGGTATAAGTTTTTGAGCCCGACATAGTTTTGTGCCAGAAGTATAATGTGATATTTCCTGGTCTTCACGACCGGATTGTCTTTATCCAGTTCGGGAATCTCAGCTTCAGCCGCCGCCGCGTCTTTCCATGCGGTCATATCCATCATTTTTATGAAGCAGTAGGCAGTTGCCGTGGCGTCTGCGACAGCTCTATGGTGGTTGTTAAGCTCAACGCCCAGCCTTTGGCACATAATATTTAACTTGTGATTGTTTTCATTTTTGAATATATTTCTGGACATCTCCAGCGTGTCCATTGTTTTATTAGGAAAATATAACTTGAGGCGGCGTGCATTTGAGTATATAAATCCCATATCAAATTTTGCGTTATGTGCTACCATTATACCGTCGCCGCAGAATTTTCGGAATTTTGGCAGAACTTTATCAATCGTGGGTTTATCCTCAACCATTTCATTGGTAATCCCAGTGAGTTCTGTAATTTGCTCCGATATTTCCATTTCTGGGTTAACAAGCTGTGAGAACTTATCCACTATAATACCGTCTCTGATTTTTACAGCGCCTATCTCAGTTATTTTGTCACGGTCTGAACTCAGACCGGTAGTCTCTAAGTCAAAGACTATGTATGTTCCTTTCCTCATTTCCCTTATGTCGTTAAGGCGTTTGGAATCTATGTCGTCGATTAAATAGCCTTCCATTCCATATATCATTTTCAGACCTTTGTGAGCTTTTGCTGCCTTTCTGGCGTCAGGGAATCCTTGGGCAACTCCGTGGTCGGTTATAGCGACAGCAGGATGCCCCCAGTAAGCCGCTCTGTCAACCAAAGACCCAACGGATGAAACAGCGTCCATAGCACTCATTTTAGTATGCATATGAAGTTCAACGCGCTTTTTGGGATAAGTGTCTTGTCTGACAGGCGGAGCCGGTATCAGCAGTGCAGAGGTTACTTTGATTACAAAACTGTGAAGGTATTCGTCAAATTCATAGTTTCCCGCAACTTTGAGACGGTTGCCCTCTTTAAGCATTCCGGTCAGGGTTTTCATTTTTTCAGAATTTCCGAAAGCGCTGCAGGTGGTTGCCCATTCGTCATCACCTATAGAAAATTTTATTGAGGTGTTGGAACGGTTACCGCGGACTATGTCTCTGCTTTCGAAATCAATAATTTCCCCTTCAACAACGCAATATTTTGTTTCTTCGGTCAGTTTGATTATTGGCGTCGGGTCTTCATCTATGTATTTTCCAAATGATTTCGGCGATTCGGACGGAGCCGCCGCCTTTTCGGGTCTTCTTTCCTGGATAGAAGCGGCCACAAGCTTAGATTCTAACTCTGATTGCCGCTTGAGATATTCCTCTCGGTCGGTTTCAGCAAAACAAAGATTAACCGTAACGTTAAGATCGATTCCAAACGCAATATGCTCACGCATAAAGGCTGAAAAATTCATGTTATTCAGAGCGGACTCACAGCCGTTAATATTTTTAACAATGAGAGTATTATCATTAAGCTCCCCTGTGGCTCCTATTAAAAATGCCTTTCCAGCATCATGGCTTGCGAGAAAAGCGTCCAGCAGGTAAGAAAAATATTGGTCTGAAAAATCAAGACCGGGATACTTAACAAATATTTCAAAATCGTTCAGACCATATGATTGTTTGGTCATGTTTATAAACGCTTTTGTTTCTGGGATTGGCAGCAGATTCTGCCCTTTTAAGTAAAGCTTTATATTATTATAATTTGTATCTATATTACAGGATACTATTTCATAGCTTGACAAAAGCGACGCGTAATTTTCAAGCACGGTCACCCTGTCAAAAATATCCAGTATGGTTGGGCTCATTTTATCATCTTCCTTTTAAAACTTCATTTTATTCGGTTAAACCATTTTATTAATTTCATCAATCAAACATGGAATAATCTCATCTTCACTGACCTTTTTAATTATTTCTCCGTGCTTAAACAATACGCCGCAGCCATCGCCGCCGGCTATTCCTATATCCGCGTCTTTGGCTTCTCCGGGGCCGTTGACAACGCAGCCCATAACGGCGACTTTCAGATTTTTATTTATTCCTTCCACTGCGTCGTTGACAGCGTTGGCTATGGAAATAAGATCAATTTTGGTTCTGGCGCATGTTGGGCATGAAACTACTTCGATATAATTTTCGTCTAAGTCTAAAGCTCTAAGTATTGATTTGGCTGCGGATACTTCCAAAATTGGGTCGTCAGTCAGAGATACTCTTATCGTATCCCCTATTCCATCAACAAGGAGCGAGCCAATACCTACGGAGGATTTTACTATCCCCTGTTTAATTGTTCCGGCCTCAGTTACTCCAAGATGCAGCGGATAATCAAAAGTTTGGCTGGCAAGCCTGTATGCTCTGACAGTTGCCGCAACGTTGGAGGATTTCATTGACAGCACAATGTTATCAAAGTCAAAACGGTTTAGAATTTCGACATGCCGTTTTGCGCTTTCGACCATTGCTTTCGGCAAATCTCCGCCGCACTTATCAAGCAGACCTTTTTCAAGGGAGCCTGCATTCACACCGATACGGATAGGAATATTTTTGGCGGCCGCGGCCTTGGCTACCGCTTCGGCATTTTCTTCACCGCCTATGTTGCCGGGATTTATACGAACCTTGTCTATTCCGCGCTCAATACACATTAAGGCCAGGCGGTAGTCAAAGTGAATATCGGCTACCAGCGGAACATTTGTTCTGTTCTTTATTTCTTCAACGGCTTCAGCGCTTTCTTTGTCCGGAACGGAAAATCTAACTATATCACAGCCGGCTGAGGCCAAATCGTTAATTTGTTTAGTTACTTTTTCTATATCATAAGTCGGAACGTTTGTCATTGACTGTATAGCGACCTTATTTCCGCCGCCTATTGTAATGTTTCCGATTTTAACAGGTTTTGTATGTATTGAAATTTCTTCCATAATAACCACCCCGGATAAGTTTTTTTATCTATATATTTTATCACAACGGCAGTACATATTCAAGTAAATAAAATGCGCTGATTTAATTAAATTTTAGCTCATTGCAGGGCATTAAAGTAATAACTGCATATAATTAAACGGAGGGGATAATAATGCGAGGCAGAATCGAAAGTATAAGTTCAGTGAAGGATAGGAAGCAGATTATTACAGTTGTTGGAAACGGCGAGCATAACGGAAGACTGAGTATGTTTGAAAAAAAAGATAACCGGTGGATAAGGCTGTTTTCGTATCCATGTTCAGTGGGAGCGGGCGGAATAGCTGATATAAAAAGAGAAGGTGATAATATAACTCCGTCAGGAATGTTCACATTAGGAACAATTTTTGGGTGCGCGGATAATCCGGGAACAGAGAATAATTATCTAAAGGTAAATGACGATATGTATTGGGTCGATGATTTCAATTCTGAACACTATAATCAGCTGGTAGATATAGGGAAAGGCAAAGTTGATTTTGCCAGCGCCGAACATTTGTCAGATTATCCTATGCAATATAAATATGCAGTTGCTGTAGACTATAATATTGATGGTATTCCGGGCAAAGGCTCAGCAATATTTTTACACTGCACCGATAATTTAGAAAAGGGAACTTCAGGTTGTATTGCGGTAGACGAGGAAGCAATGAAAAAGATAATAATTAAACTTAAAAATGACGCGGTAATTATAATAATGGGATAAAAATATACTTTTAAAATTTATTCTGTAACTTTAATTTGTGCTAATAAAACGGTATGTGGAATATTGAGTATAACAAAAATAAAATTTGGGTTTAAATAGCAGTGTGCCGTTTAGGCAGCAAATATGTTCGGATGCTGAAACAATGCGGAAATAAGGCTTTAAGGTGATAATTAGTTAAGACAATAAGAAAATAAGACAATTAAGATAGTTATATATTAATAGTGGAATGATAACTTTATAAATATATAAAAAATACATAGAAAAAGACAATTAAATAAGTCCTTGCCATTTGGCGGTCTTAATATATTTTACGCCAACAAAGCAGGTATGTACTTTGTTTTTTTGTTACAATTAGATTATAATTATTATACAGCAGTCAATTATTTTCACTAGATTAAGTTGATTAGCGGTTTTGGCCGCCTTAAAAATATTGATGTTACTTAGTACAGAAACTAACACTAAATATAGTAATTATAAAAACTATTGGTTTAATTTATGATTGACAAATTTGGCATAATAAAAGAGCCGCTAAAATTTTAGCGGCTCATATCTTTTAACTTAAATATTTTTAGTGAGAAATAATATTCTCAGTATCTTTATCAAATAAGTGAATTTTATTTGCGTCAAGAGCAACCGTAACGGTATCCCCGTGTCTTGCTGTAGAACGCGGATTAACTCTTGCAGTAAAGTCATTTCCGGCAATTTTGAAATAAAGATAAGTCTCAGCACCCATCATTTCAACCAATTCAATATTTACCTTTGAACAGCAGTCAGGAACACTTGAAATGAATGCAGGGTCATCATAAATATCTTCAGGTCTGATACCCATAATAACTTCTTTGCCGTTATACTGCTTAATTTCTGATCTGCCGCCCTTGCCTTCAGGAAGTTTAATTGAGAAATCTCCGCATTTGAGATATGTGCCGTTAGAAGCGCAGTCAACCGTAACGTTCAAGAAGTTCATCTGAGGAGAACCAATGAAGCCGGCAACAAACATGTTGCAAGGATATTGGTATAGGTTAGACGGTGAATCAACCTGCTGAATAATACCGTCTTTCATAACAACGATTCTGGTACCCATTGTCATAGCTTCTGTCTGGTCATGCGTTACATAGATAAATGTTGTTTGAAGCTTCTTATGTATTTTACCAATCTCTGTTCTCATCTGAACTCTGAGCTTTGCGTCAAGGTTTGAAAGAGGCTCATCCATCAAGAATACTTTAGGGCTACGAACGATAGCACGTCCGAGAGCAACACGCTGTCTCTGACCGCCTGATAAAGCCTTTGGCTTTCTGTCAAGCAAATGCTCAATACCAAGAATCTGAGCGGCTTCAATAACCTTTTTCTTAATTTCATCCTTTGGTGTTTTTCTGAGTTTCAGACCAAACGCCATATTTTCAAATACAGTCATATGCGGGTAAAGAGCGTAGTTCTGGAAAACCATAGCGATATCTCTGTCTTTTGGAACGACGTCGTTCATTAACTTATCGCCTATGTAAAGTTCACCCTCGGTGATTTCTTCAAGACCGGCTATCATTCTAAGTGTTGTAGACTTACCGCAGCCTGAAGGACCAACAAAGATTATAAATTCTTTATCTTCGATTTCAAGATTGAAATCTTTAACAGCTGTGAATCCTCCCGTATATGTTTTGTAAATTCCTCTAAGACTTAAACTTGCCATTTTTAAATGACCTCCTGATTTTATATTTGTTCTGAATCAATATGTATCACAGAATTTAACTACCTCATTATTCTAACATAATTGTGAGAATAAGAAAAGGGCGTATTTCACCAAATTTGAAATTAAGATTTTAGTGATTTTGCATAGCTATTTTTAAGACTTAAATACTTTCGGGTAAATATATACAAATTTTTGGGTTTCACTTGATATATTTTGTCTTTGATAGTATAATGCTAAACATGAAATAAAATGCTGTCGATTTGCTCACAATGCCTATCAGAAGCTGTTTTTAAAAATTTATACGGAGTTGATTTCAATGATAAAAGTCGGAATATTAGGCGCTACCGGATACGCCGGAATTGAAGTTGTCAGACTTTTGACCGCGCACCCGGAGGCGGAAATAGTGAGAGTGGTTTCGCAAAGTTTTGTGGGGCAGAAAATCTCGGATGTTTATCAAAATTTGAAGGGGATATGCGATTTATGCTGTACTGCGCTGGATGTTGACGATATAGCCGGCAGTTGTGACCTTGTCTTCACAGCTTTGCCTCACGGCGCTTCTAAGACCGTTATTCCGTCATTGTATGAAAAGGGTTTGAAAATCGTGGATTTGAGCGGCGATTTCAGATATAACGACCCGGTCGTCTATGAAAAGTGGTATGGAGAACCCCACTCGGCGCCCGAGGTTTTAAAGGAATCGGTTTATGGTCTGTGCGAAATTCATAGAGATGAAATAAAGACCCATAGACTGATAGGTAATCCGGGCTGTTACACGACTTGTTCTATTATGGGACTTGCTCCTCTTGCCGCGGCCAAGATTGTTGATACAAAAAATTTGATAATTGACGCAAAGTCAGGAGTGACAGGAGCCGGGCGAAGTGCGAGCCTGCCTAATATATTCTGTGAAGTAAATGAATCGCTTAAAGCATACAAGGTGGCCACCCACCGCCATACGTCTGAAATAGAGCAGGAGCTTTCAATATTATCAGGCGAGGATATAGTTCTTTCATTTACACCGCATCTCGTTCCGATGCAGAGGGGTATTTTTGCTACTTGTTATGCCAATCTTACTAAAAAGATGACAACGGGTGAAGTTTTGGATATATATAAAGAATTTTATAAGAGTGAAGAATTTGTCCGTATCTATGACGAGGGGAGCCTACCGGAAATAAAGCATGTAGCCGGCTCAAACTATGTTGGTATAGGAGTGGTTGTTGACCCGCGTCTGAACCGTGCGGTTGTAGTGTCATGTATAGATAATCTGATTAAAGGCGCCGCAGGGCAAGCGGTCCAGAACATGAATTTAATTTGCGGTATTGATGAGGGAACAGGACTTAGAGCAGCCGGAATGTATTTATAAAGATTGGGGGATTAGAAATTGGAAGAACTTATTAAAAAGGCCGGTATACTTGTTGAAGCCCTGCCTTACATACAAAAATTGAACGGAAAAACTGTTGTTATCAAATACGGCGGCAACGCTATGATAAGCGAAGAACTGAAAAACAAGGTTATGGAAGATATAACCTTGCTGAAATTTATAGGTTTGCACCCAGTGCTTGTACACGGCGGCGGTCCTGATATCTCGGAGACTTTGACAAGGTTTGGAATTCAAAGCGAGTTTGTAAACGGGTTAAGAGTCACCGATGACGAGACCATGCGCGTGGCTCAGATGGTGCTTATGGGAAAAACCAATAAGGAAATTGTTTCGCTGATTTCACAAAAAGGCGGCAAAGCATTGGGTCTTTCAGGAATTGACGGAGAGCTAATTGAATGCGAGAAGCAGTATGCCAATGTTGACGGCAAAATTGTTGATATCGGTTATGTTGGAAAGATAATTAAGATAAACCAAAAAGTTCTGGAGTTTTTGGCTAACGACGACTATATCCCCGTGGTTGCGCCGCTGGGAGTGGATAAGGAAGGCCGAAGCTATAATATAAACGCTGATACTGTGGCAGGCGCGATAGCCGCCGCACTAAAGGCAGAAAAACTTATGCTTTTGACAGACACCCCGGGAATAAAAAGCTCGCCGACCGCTGATGATATAATATATGAAATTAACCAAAAAGAAATATATAAGATGATTGAAGCCGGAACCATTGCCGGCGGTATGATTCCAAAGGTTAAAGGCGGACTTGAAGCATTGGCAGGAGGGGTAAATAACGTACATATAATTGACGGACGTATACCGCACTGTCTGCTGCTTGAAATATTTACCGACAGCGGTATAGGAACCATGATAACCCGATAATACAAGCCGTATATGGGAGCTGAATAGAGGGATAGTATGAAAAAGATGTTATTAGTATCAATGTTTCAGAACGTTACAGGTATACTGAAAAAAGTGGAACCTGAATTAAAAAATAAACTGTGACATATATCCCTACTGCCAGTAAGGCTGAAAAGTTAGGTTTTTTTGTAAAAATCGGCAAGTGGACATTGAGGCGATTGGGGCTGACTGTTGATGAGCTGGATACATCCTTCGCGTCTTATGAGACTGCCAAAAGTAAACTAGAAAAAAATGATATTATATATGTTGCCGGCGGCAATATGTTCTACTTGTTGCAGGAATTAAAAAGAACCGGAACCGATAAGTTGTTAGCCGATGAAATAAACAAAGGCAAGCTTTACATAGGAGAGTCGGCAGGCGCAATACTTACGGCGCCGGATATAGGTTATTCTGCAGAAATGGATAATGTGGGAAAAGCGCCGGATCTGAAAGATTATTCAGGACTTAATGTTGTTGATTTTTATGTTGTGCCCCATTATAAAAATTGGGAGATGGGGAAAGCGGCACAGATAATAATTGATAAATACTCAGAAAGTTTGGATTTAAAAGTTATTAACGATAAACAAGCTATATTTATTGACAATGACAAGGTCAAAATATTAGACAAATAGACTGACCGCAAAGGTGATCGCCAAATGAAAATGCCTGAAGAAATTGAACCATTTATGTTTGCTCCATGCGGAATGAACTGTAAAGTTTGTTATAAGCACTTGGCTCATAAAAATTCGTGCGGCGGATGTTTGAAAATTGGTTCTGAAAAGCCGAAACACTGCCGTGTATGCAAGATCAAGGACTGCGCAAAGAATAAGGGCGTAACATACTGTTTTGAATGTGCGAATTATCCTTGTAAACAGGTTGATTATTTGGAGCAAAGCTATATAAAAAGGTATGAGGTTAGTTTAATGGAAAATACCAGATTAGTTAAAGAATGCGGGATAGAATACTTTATGCGGCAGCAAAAGAATAAATATACCTGCGCAAAGTGCGGCGGCATAATTTCCATACATGATAAAGAGTGCAGTGAGTGCCGAAATAGCGGCGGCAATTAGTTGCAGTACGTTTCTAAATGGTAAAGAAAAGGGAATGAGATCATGTCAGAAATAAAAGTCAGTGTAGTAAATTTAAAAAAGCAAACAGTATATGGTCTATGGAAAAATTCAAATGACAGCACAGTTTCAAAAGATATAAAGAATCTTTCTAAAAAATATCACATAAAGGTGTCGTCGCCGGGCAGTAAAGTGTTCCCCTATTTCGTGCTGTCAAGGAATTATAACGAACTGAGTAAGGATTTTGAAATGTTTGTGGGAGGCACAATAGACAAAAAAGGGTTAGAATCTTTAATTATTCCAAACGGTGAATATGCAAGGATAACTATAAAACCGAAACTGGGATTTTTGTGGGGATTGGCTATTGGCGAAGCAAAGAGATATTTCTATACCAAATGGCTGCCTAAAAGCCGATATTCGGCGCTGAATATGGAATATGAATACCATACTGAGAAGAGTGATGGAAAGTCTCCGGAAATAGATATATTTTTTGCTGTTAAGAGAAAATAACAGTAATGCTTAACGCCGGAATAGCCGAACAATAACCGCAAAGGTTTAATAGAAATAGCACATTTTTGGAAAAAGCGTCTTTGGCAGTCACGTCTTATTTTTTCTTAATCCTTGATACGCGCTTCTTATATATTATTGTCCAGCAGCAAAACACGGTAAATGGGAAGTGAACCATATCTGTTCCTGTTTTTTGAAAATATTAAAATGCTTTTTTATGTATATTTTCAATTTGCTATTTTCTGTTGCGGCGCAGATATTCATAATAACCGAAACGTGATACTTTTTGAAACGGTATACTTTTTTGATATCACACATTTTCTAAAATTCCTATAAAACTGAAATTATATACATACTTTGCACTTAAAAAGATTTGTTTTGTAGTATTAATTCTTTATATTTTTGTAGTTTTTTAATTCGTATTCAGCATTAAAAAAGCGTTTTTTATGCCTCGAAAGCTACTTTAACTATGTTTATCATATTTGTTAATTCAACGATACGTACTGATATTGTTGATTCCAAATTTTTTTACTGTTTCATAAATAATTTTTTTGCCTGTCCGTGCCATTTTTATAGATGCAGTTTTATATTGTTTGTCATAAACTGTTTGTTTTATAAACCGGACCGACTTTTTTAATCATTCTATACTTTGTAATTAGATTATTGTACTATATCCCAAATATGTCCTTATACTGCCTAAAAGGTTTGAGTTATTTCAAAAGTGATGAACTTTTATTTAGGTGTATTTTTATTATTCAATAATGAAGACGAGCTGTCAGGAACTTACAGCCCGCCTTTTGATTATATATCTCGAAAATAAAAATTATAATAATTTTGCATATATAAACCCAAGTGTTCAGGAAATTAATCTGTTTACAAAAAATAACGCGATTTAGTTGATAAAGTATATAAATAATATTATTGAGCGCCTGATTAATCAATGATAAACATATTATTTTAATGCGCGCTGTTATAATAATTATAGATTTAGCTTATCAAATGCTGCTGCAAATGGATTGTTGGAGTCGTCTTCTTTTTTGTTTTGATTGCGAAGATAATTTTGCACATCTCTTTTGGAAGCGCCGCTTTGTCCTCTCCGCTCCTTGAAGGCGGAGTATTTTTCCCTGTAGCCGCATGAGCAGTAGAAACTCTTTTTTTCACCCTCGCCTCTAAGCTCCATTTTTTTGTGGCATTCAGGACAGCGTGCGTTTGTTATTATGCTGACTGAACGGCGGTAACCGCAGTCCCTATCCTGGCAGACCAGCATTTTTCCCTTTTTACCATTTACCTCAAGCAAATATTTTCCGCAGTCGGGACAAGTCTTTTTGGTCATGTTGTCATGTTTGTATTCGGCGCTGCTGTTTTTAACGGTCTTAACAAGGTCGGCAGAATACTTTTCTATTTCAGCAATAAATTTTTGCTTTTGAGTTTTGCCTTTTGAAATTTTTTCTAACTCTTGTTCCCACTTAGCGGTGAGCAGGGGTTCTTTTAAATCCGGCGGCACCAAATCTATGAGCTGAACGCCTTTTGAAGTAGGAACCATGCTGTTTCCCTGCTTTTCTACATAGAATGAGGAGTATAGCTTTTCTATTATATCGGCTCTTGTGGCAGGGGTTCCTAGCCCTCCGCCCAAATATTCTTTCATATTTTTGTCGTTTACAAAACGGGAGGGATTTTCCATAGCCGAAAGTAATGTTGCCTCCGTATATCGTGCCGGAGGTTTTGTTTTGCCTGATTTGACGAATGTGTTTTTACAGATAAACTCGTCGCTGTATTTCATTTTGGGGAGTATTTGTTTCCTTTCCTGTGCGTCAGCAGTATCTTCATCATCAAACGAGTAGTCTGAGGAATATACTGCTTTCCAGCCAAGAGAAACCTCCTCTTTGCCTCCTGCTGTAAACTTCTCACTTTCGCACTCAAATTCAGCTTTGATTTGTTTATATTTATACGGACCCATAAAACAGGCCAAAAACCGTTTGACCACAAGATTATATATGCGCTTTTCTTCTGTTGAGAGCGAAATCATAGGAACCTTTTGTTCAGTTGGTATTATGGCATGGTGGTCTGAAACCTTACTGTTATTTATGCAGCTTTTGTTGATTTTTAATTTCCTGCGGAGTATATCTTCAGCCGCCGCCTTTGTGTCGCCGATGGTTACAGCACGCAGACGTTCATTTAATGTCGGAACTATATCGTCAGTCAAATAGCGTGAATCAGTTCTAGGGTACGTCAGTGCCTTATGCTGTTCATATAATTTTTGCATTATGTTGAGAGTTTGTTTCGGAGAGTAACCGTAGAGCTTGTTTGCGTCTCTTTGGAGTTCGGTCAAATCGTATAACATGGGCGCATACGTCTGTTTGTCAGAGCTTCTTAAAGATGTGAGCTTGAACGGTTTGCCTTTAATCTCTTTGGATATTCTTTCTGCTTTTTCACGGTCAAATGTGGATAGTCCGCCGTCCTTGCTGCGCCAGGAAACAAATAATTTGCCTATATCGGCTTCTATTGTGTAATATTCCTTAGGAACAAATTTCTTTATCTCATTTTCTCTCTGCACTAATAGTGCGAGTGTAGGAGTTTGTACACGTCCGGCGGATAACTGAGCATTAAACTTGCAGGTAAGGGCTCTCGTAACATTTAATCCGACAAGCCAGTCGGCTTCAGCCCTTGCCTGGGCCGCCATATAGAGATTATAATACTCCTTGCCGTCTCTTAGTTTCTGAAAGCCTTCTTTTATTGCTTTATCAGTCTGTGACGATATCCAAAGTCTTTTTATTGGTTTTTTAACTCCGCTTTTCTCAATTATCCAGCGGGCAACCAGCTCGCCTTCACGCCCGGCGTCGGTTGCAATAATAACGGAGCTGACCTCTGAGCTTCGCAGCTGGCGTTTTACAATGCTGTACTGTTTTGAAGTCTGCTTTATGACCTCGAGTTTCATCTTTCCCGGCAGCATAGGGAGCGTTTCCAGGCTCCAGGTTTTGTATTCATCTCCGTAGGCTTCCGGGTCGGCCAAAGTGACCAAGTGACCGAGAGCCCATGTCACTATATATTTGTCTCCTATAAGGCATCCGTCAGATTTTCTGCTGCACTTTAAGACCCGTGCAAGTTCTCTTCCGACGGATGGTTTTTCTGCTAAGACGAGAGTTTTAGACATATGTTTTCCTCCTTTATGGGGAATTATTGATTGAAATTTTGTATCATAAAATTATACCACAAAATTTATATTTTGTACATAGCCGGTTAAATTGACAATAGAGTTAAAACGGTGTAGAATAAATAAAATACGAGTATAATTATCTATTATGATGTTAAATATTTTGATAAGAGAATTAGTCAGGAAGGGATGATATAATATGAATATAGAAAAGTTTGCATATTATGGTGATAAGAAAATTAAAATAAAAGATGTTCCGACCTCAAGCAAGCCATATGATGTGGAGAAAGAACGGATAATTGACGAAACCGAAAAAATGAAACCTCAGATAGAAGACTTGCAGGAGAAACTCTACGCCGAAGCCAAAGAGGGGCTTATAATTATTATTCAGGCTATAGATGCGGCCGGTAAGGACAGCACTATAAAACATGTGATGAGCGGAGTGAATCCCCAGGGCGTGTCTGTAACAGCGTTTAAACAGCCCTCATCTGAGGAACTTGCTCACGGTTTTTTGTGGCGGGCGGAAAAAGCTGTTCCTAGAAGAGGTTATATAGGAATTATGAACCGTTCATACTATGAGGATGTGTTGGTTGTAAAGGTGCATAATCTGCAAAAAACTTATAAAATGCCTAAGCGGTGCGTAGATATGCCCGCCGCAGATTTCTTTAAAAACCGTTATAAGCATATTAGAAATTATGAGGAATATCTCAGTGACAACGGATATAGGGTAATCAAAATATTTCTTAATGTCTCGGCTGAAAAGCAGAAGGAACGTTTCTTAGAGCGAATAGACAACCCGGCAAAAAATTGGAAATTCTCTGCTGATGATTTATCTGAAAGAGCGTTGTGGGACGAGTATCAGAAGGCCTTTGAGGATATGATAAACGAAACCGCAACAAAAACATCGGAATGGTATGTGCTCCCGGCTGATCAGAAATGGTTTACAAGATACTTAGTTTCAAAAATAATATTAAAGACGCTTAAAAAAATGAATCCAAAGTATCCTGAAGTCTCCAAAGAAGATAAAGAGGAGCTTGAGGAGTGCAGAAACGAATTATTGGCTCAAAAGTAAGTTCAGAAATAGTAATAACAAAACCGCACCGGAACTGCAGAATAGTCCGGTGCGGTTTTTATATAATATTTTAAGGCTTGTTTATAACTAGTCGTTAAGATTTTTGTCAAGGATTTCAAGCTGTTTCTTAATGTCAGCCGGAAGTCTGTCTCCGAACTGAGCAAAGTATTCCTTAATATTCTCAACGTCTTCTTTCCAAACTTCTTTATCAACACTGAGCAGAGCGTCAAGTTCTTCAGCAGAAATGCCGAGGCCTGTTGTGTCGATGTCAGAAGCTGTAGGAAGCAGACCGATAGCACTGTCATGGGCGTCAGCTTTGCCTGAAACACGGTCGAGTATCCATAGAAGAACTCTCATGTTATCGCCGAATCCGGGCCACATAAAGTTGCCTTCATCGTCTTTTCTAAACCAGTTAACGTGGAATATTGCAGGAGCATTGTCACCGAGCTTTTTGCCCATTTCGAGCCAATGTCCAAAATAATCAGCCATGTTGTATCCAACGAATGGTTTCATAGCCATAGGGTCATGTCTTACAACGCCTACAGCGCCGGCAGCGGCAGCGGTAGTTTCAGAAGCCATAGTAGCTCCTACAAACACACCGTGTTCCCAGTCGCGTGCTTGATATACCAGCGGAGCGGTTTTAGCGCGGCGTCCGCCGAATACAATAGCAGAAATCGGAACGCCCTGTGGGTTTTCAAACTCAGAAGAAATACATGGGCAGTTTATAGCCGGAGCTGTAAATCTTGAGTTAGGATGAGCGAGGTTGCCTTCGTATGTTGTTCCGTCAACCTTTTCTCCCAGCCAGTTTGTGCAGTTCTTTGGAGGATTCTTGTCAAGACCTTCCCACCATACTGTCAGGTCGTCATTGTTAAGAGCAACATTTGTGAAAATGGTGTTCTTCTTTGTAGATTCCAAAGCGTTGAAGTTTGTCTTTTCGCTTGTTCCCGGAGCAACTCCGAAGAAACCTGCTTCAGGATTAATAGCATAGAGCTTTCCGTCTTCAGGATTGATTCTCAGCCAAGCGATATCGTCGCCGACTGTCCAAACCTTATATCCTTTTTCCTGGAGATATTCCGGCGGAATAAGCATAGCGAGATTTGTTTTACCGCAAGCGCTTGGGAATGCGGCAGCAATATACTTAACTTCTCCCTGAGGATTTTCAAGACCAAGGATAAGCATGTGTTCTGCCATCCAGCCTTCTTGCTTTCCGAGATATGAGGCAATTCTCAGAGCGAAACACTTCTTGCCGAGAAGAACGTTTCCGCCGTAAGCAGAGTTAACTGACATAATCGCATTGTCCTGCGGGAAGTGAACGATATATCTTTCTTCAGGATTAACGTCCTTTTTAGCGTGCAGACATTTTACAAAATCTCCGTCTGTTCCAAGAACGTCCATAACTTCCTGACCGATTCTTGTCATGATATTCATGTTAAGAACAACATAGATACTGTCTGTAAGCTCTATACCGATTTTTGAGAAAGGTGAGCCGACAGGTCCCATTGAATAAGGGATAATGTACATTGTTCTGCCCTTCATTGCGCCTGTATAAAGAGCCTTGAGCTTATCATACATCTGACTTGGTTCCATCCAGTTGTTGATTGGGCCGGCTTCTTCTTCTGTCGGAGTACAGATAAATGTTCTGTCCTCAACACGGGCAACGTCGTTTTCAGCTGTTCTGTGGTAGTAACAGCCCGGAAGTTTTTCCTCGTTAAGCTTAATAAGCTCGCCTGTTGATACTGCCTCAGCGCGGAGAGCCTCAAGCTGGCTTTCGCTTCCGTCAATCCATACAACACTTTCAGGCTGGCACATAGCAATTTGCTCTTCCAGCCACTTGTTTACTTTTTCATTACTGCACTTTGTAAATTCAGCCATATTCATCCTCCTAAAATTCATACTAGTAATTTAAAAATTTAAACAAATTTCTAGTTAGTTTATTTTATCACAATTCTACCTCAAATATTTGGCTCTGTCAAATAGATTTTTACAACCATTGATACATCTTTCACAATATCTACAGTCGTGATAGTTCTTGAAAAAAATAGCTGAAAATTTTGTGAACTTTGCTTAAAAGAAAATGCTACAAATTTAGTAGGAAATCATATGATATGAAATTTATCTTCATAAACACTTTGTTTAAATATTTTTTTGTGAAATAACAATTTTGATAAATTCAATTTACATATAAATTAAAAAATAAATAGAGCTGTATATAACAAACATCGGCAGGGTGACCGAAGGTCACCGCGTTAGGTGCGTAGCCGCGGAGATGCAAAAAATAAATAAAAATAATTTTAAATTAACACAAATCAATTGAATTCATTAACCAAATAGATGTGTTATGCTGTAAAACACAAAATTTGATTTATAGGTTTATAGTTATTATTTTATTAAGAGTTTTATGAACTCATAAGTTATTTAAACTAAATGTATAACAGAAAAACATGACATTTATAGATATATAAATTATTGTTTAAGTAAAAAACAGACCGAAACGATTTCGGTCTGTATCTAATTAATCTTTATCTATTAAAGCAAAGGAAATTTCGCCTTTTGCCGCTACTTCATCGCCGACATAAGCGCAGACGTCAGCTTTGCCCATTACTGAACGGAACTTTGTGAGTTCTACCTCAAGTCTTAACGTCTCGCCTGGCACCACTTGATGTTTAAATTTAAAATTATTTATTCCGGTAAACACAGCCAGCTTGTTTTTAAATTCCGGTTTGCTCAGTATAACAACAGCGCCAACCTGGGCGAGAGCCTCGCAAATCAAAACTCCGGGCATAATTGGATTTCCGGGAAAATGTCCCTGAAAGAACGGCTCGTTCATAGTAACATTTTTAAGTCCAACAGCTCGGGAACCTTCCTCAAACTCTACTATTTTGTCAATAAGCAAAAATGGATATCTATGTGGGATTATATCCATTATTTCTTTAATATTAAGTTCCATATAATAATACCTCCAGAAATTTTTATGCTAATATTATAACTCAACAAAAAATATTTTACAATAAGTATTTTGGTATAGAAATATAAAAATAAAATAACATTTTAATATACCGACCGCGCAGCTTGCCTTACGAGCCGCAAAGCGGACTGCCGAAGCTCGCCTTTGTGTTAGGATAAGAAAATACTATTAAATCACCTTATAAAATTTAATATAAATAGTGACTTAAATTATATGTAGATAAATTAAATACCTTGGAAAATATTTTTTATATTTAATATGATGTAGAGTTTTATGCACAGTTGATAGTTGCAGAAAATATCTGTCAAATGTTATAAGATATGTAAATTTTTTAATTTTTAAAAAAATTTTTTCAAAAAAGTATTGACAAGCTATTCTAAATATGTTATCATAGTCAGGTCGTTAACGCGAGACAGCATAAACGGCGCTAATTAAACATGGAGGGGTTCCCGAGTGGCCAAAGGGGGCAGACTGTAAATCTGTTGCATCTTGCTTCGATGGTTCGAATCCATCTCCCTCCACCACAACGGAGCAAAGTTCGCTTTGCTCCGTTTTTGTATAGAAAAAATAAGAAATGTCTTATATATTTTTAAGTGAAACTGTCTCTGTCACCGTTATTTTTCTCAGTTGTGGCTATTGCCGCGCAATACACAGCTTTGGCGCCGGAAAGTTTTAACACTCTTGCACATTCATTGAATGTTGCGCCTGTGGTCGTAACATCATCAATAACCAGGATAGTTTTGCCTTGAATATTATCGCTGTTTCCTTTGAGACCGAAAGCTCCGTTCAGATTTTGCTGTCTTTCAAAGCTAGAAAGATCTGTTTGTTTACTGGTTTGTCTGATTCGTTTAAAAAGGTTTGGATAATATTTTACACTGAGCAGTTTGGCAGTCTTTTTTGCCAGCGCACCGCTTTGGTCAAACCCTATTTCTTTCATACGCTGGCGCCGCGGCGGTATAGCTGTGATATAGTCAAAGTTGACGCCGCCAAAATCATTTTTAACCATTGCTGTTATTAAATTTGAAAATGTGTTCACTGAACTTAGGCTTCGGGCGTGTTTGAGATTAAGTATTCCTCTTTTGGAATTTCGGTCATATTCCACAGCAGCAGTAATACCATTATAATAGGTGCATATATTTGACTTAGCTTTTCTAAAACAACTTTGGCAGAAGCGGTAACGAGGGTTTCCAAGCGGCGTGCCGCAGACTTTGCAGCGCTTGCGGCTGGCACAGAATTTTATCTTATCCATACATTCACTGCATATATTAATGCCGGATTTTTGAAAACTTATTAACTTTCCGCAGAAGCTGCATTTAGATGGATAAACAAGATTTACAAGGCGGCTCAAAATATTCATAGACTATGATACCTTTCGCATATAATAATTAATTTTACATTATATAACATAATTTTGCAAGATATATCAAAAATTTGGCGTTAAACTAATCTAGGCGTGATTTATTTATGACAGGAGGACGGGATTTGATAGAATTTATTACAAAAATAGATTTTGCGGTTTTGGAATTTATTCGAAACACATTAAACAGTTCTTTTATGGATTACATCATGCCTATCATAACCGATTTTGGTTCCGGAGGACTGCTTTGGATTGCGGTGGGAGTCATAATGTTATGCACTGAAAAATATCGAAGATGCGGGGCTTCGGTTTTGATCGGACTGCTGCTGTGCTTGGTTTTGGGAAACATCATTTTAAAACCGCTTATCGGCAGAATGAGACCCTGCTGGATAAATGACAGTATAGATATGCTTGTTAGGATTCCCAGGGACTACTCCTTCCCGTCAGGACATACCCTGGCTGTTTTTACAACAGCGTTTATAATTTTTGGATATTCAAAAAAGATAGGAATACCGCTTGTAGTTTTAGCGTGCTTAATTGGATTTTCAAGAATGTATTTATATGTCCATTACCCTACTGATGTATTGGGTGGCATAGCATTAGCCGCTCTCATTGCGTGGGCAGTTAGAAAATTTGTTAACGGGACAGTATTCAGCCGGATGTTTCGGAGGTTTGAAGACTAGAAGTTTCGGTTATAAAAACTTAATAATTTTTTTATATATTATTTATAAAATCATGACAGAACAGAGTTGTTTTTTAAAATCTTATATAATATAATAAAAAGAGTGACTTTTTGAAGTTTATAATTTACAGATAAAGCGGTTTAACTTACGATTGAGGAGAGGATTTTTTGGAAAAAACAGAAGCAACTAAAGTTGAAACAAAAGGCGGTTCAAAAGGAAGCCATTTTATGCAGGGGGCTTTAGTTTTGGGTATAGCCAGCCTGATTGTAAAAATAATAGGCGCAGTATTCAAAATACCTCTTATTAATTTGATTGGCGATGACGGAAGCGGTTATTTTAATGTGGCATATCAAATATACACGTTTATGTTTATAGTCGCTACGGCCGGATTTCCGATAGCTATATCAAAAATGGTTGCAGAGAGTATGGCTAGAAATGATGAAACTGATGCCAAAAGAGTATTTCAGACGGCGATTTCATTTTTGGCTGTTATAGGATTGGTCGGCAGTATAATTCTATTTGTTTTTGCAAAACAGCTGGCAGGTTTGGTTGGAATTCCGGATGCAGAGCTTGGTATAAAAGCTATTTCGCCGGCAGTTTTCTTTGTATCTTTGGCGTCGTCAATGAGAGGCTATTTTCAAGGCAGACAAAATATGTTCCCAACCGCAGGTTCTGAAGTAATAGAGTCCAGCGGTAAGATGGTTATAGGCTTGCTCATGGCGTCGTTCTTTATGGGGATGACTATTGTTCCGAATTTGGACAAGGTGATAGATTTTGTAACACGCCAGGTAGACACCGCCCATATGCGTACAGTTTATGCGTCTGCCGGAGCCATTTTTGGTGTGACTGCCGGAACTCTTTTATCGTTCCTGTTACTGTCAGTAATATACATATGCTTGGCTATAGGTGCAAAGCGGCATGCTAAAAATATTGCGCCGATGACAGCGGCCCAGGAAAAGCTGAGACCGAAAAGAACCATTTTAAAAGAACTGATAATGATAGCAATACCAATAACTATAGGGGCGTCTGTTTCAAGTCTTACAACTCTTATAGATATGACAACAATAAGCCGTAGGCTGGTTACTAATCCGAACGTGTTTAACGAGTACGCATTTATGTTTGAACAAGGGACGTCATTCTATGATAAGGCCGTTGGAGCAGGGTGGACCGGTGCGGTGCTTGATTCACAGAAAGCCTCAACTCTTTATGGAATGTACACGGGAAAAGCTCTGACTATGTTTAACCTGCCGTTAACCTTGGTTGTGGCTCTGGGAATGAGTATAGTTCCCGCAATTTCATCAGCTTTGGCTAGAGCCAGAAAAGGCGAGGCAGGAAGCATCACTGAGAGCGCTATAAGAATTGCCATGCTGTTCGGTGCGCCGTGCGCTATAGGAATGTCGGTGCTGTCCAGCGGTGTTTTAGGTCTGTTGTTTAGTGACGACAATGCGCATGTGGTTTTAAGCATTTTGTCAATAGCAATAATACCGGTTGCCGTAGTACAAGTCACAAATGCAATACTGCAGTCATACGGAAAAGTCTATTATCCGGTTGTAAATATGTTGATAGGCGGAGCCGCCAAGGTAATTTTCAACTATATAGCAATCCCGTACTTAGGTATTGACGGAGCGCCTATAGGAACTTTTATCTGTTATTTAATCATAGCGGTGCTTAATACCGTTCAGATAGTACGTATTGCAAACATAAGGTTTAAACCTCTTGATATACTTATAAAACCATTGATTGCGGCCGGCGTTATGGGTGTATGCGGATACTTTTTATCCGGTATTCTGCCAACTTCAAGAGTTCTCACTGTTTTAGAAATTCTTATTTGCGGAATAATATATGTAATAATGATTTTCGCTGTTCGAGCTATAAAACGTGAGGATATTATGAATATGCCTAAGGGCGAAAAAATAGCCGGTATACTAGAAAAGTTTAAACTGATAAAATAAATTGGAGCTGAAGAGGATGAATTTTAAAGATACGAAAGATAAATATTCGTTTGATGACCTGGTTGAAATTGTTTCACTTTTGCGTGCGCCGGGCGGCTGTCCTTGGGATAGGGAGCAGACTCATCAGAGTATAAAGAAAAATCTTATTGAAGAAGGGTATGAACTGATTGAGGCAATTGACGGCGGGAATCCTGAAAAAATAGCCGACGAGAGCGGGGATTTACTGCTGCAGGTAGTGTTTCATGCAATAATCGGGAAAGACAGCGGAGAATATGAAATAAATGACGTTACCGACGCTATCTGCCGAAAACTTATTCACAGACATCCGCATGTGTTTGGTGAAGTCGAAGTAGCAGACAGCGGAGAGGTTCTTAAAAACTGGGACGCTATAAAACGTGCTGACAGGGAGCAGAGCAGCATTGCTGAGGAACTGCGCGGAGTATCAAAATATCTGCCGGCGCTTATGCGAGCTGAGAAAATTCAGAAAAAGGCCGAAAAGGCCGGTTATAAGTTTGAAAATGAGATAAATTTGTCTGTAATTTCGGATGATGTAGCTGAAGCTGATAGTGCACCGGAGAAGGATTGCGGTCAGCTCCTGTTTGCGGCGGTAAACTTTTGCCGCAGAGCCGGTGTGGATCCGGAACTGGCTCTCGCTTCTTATACTGAGAGTTTCACAGATGAATTTGAGAAGTTTGAGAATGGAGAAAATTAAATCTATTTGAAAAAACACTAAGGAGAAAATTGTAATGCGTTTGGATAAATTTTTAAAGGTGTCCAGGATAATCAAGCGCCGGACGGTGGCTAATGACGCCTGCGACGGAGGCCGCGTTTCCGTAAATGGACGCACTGTCAAAGCGTCATATGACGTGAAGCCCGGAGATGAAATAAAAATATTATTTGGTGAAAAGCCTTTGAATATAAGGGTTTTAAATGTAAAAGAGAATGTAAAAAAGGATGAAGCCAGAGAGCTGTATGAAATAGTTTAAATTTTACATATAATAAATATATTGCGAAAAATAATTCTGTCTGTGTCTGTCGGGCAGTATTGGGTTTGACGAATTAAAACAACTTGTCGAGTAAATACATGCTGTTTATATACCTAAGCGGCCGCCATTAAAGACCAAAAATTATTAGTTAAAACAGCTGATTATAGGATTAAGCTGTATCTAGCAAAAACCTAATGGGTTTAGTTGATACATCTGTTTATAAAACTAAGTAGCAGTTGGCAGAAATATAAATGGACGTTTTTATGAGTTTTTTCCGTTCTTATACAAGTTGGGTGCACCTTCCGCAGTATGATGAATACCTACAATTTTATGTTTTTTATTTATTTAAAAACTATAGGACAGTAATTTAGCGAGCATCGGCAGGCCGCTTTTGCGGCACGTAAGGCGAGCTGAGCGGACAGTATATAAAGATACAATTTTAAAAAGATACTTAAGGCGGAAATTTATATATCGTTTTAAATAATATGTCCATACTACGGTATGATGTTTCTACTTATATACAGCAAATGCGCTGTAATATTTTGCTCGAAGCAGAAGACATATATATTGATAATTAAAACGTTATTATTGCTAAAATCTGATAAACTTTGCAATGTGCATTTCGTTTAGTGTGCTGAAAAAATTGTCGTCAGGCAAAAAATTACTTGACAAAGGTCTCACAGCGTAGTATAATCTATCCCGTAGACAGCAAAGGCGCTGTGAGTATTTTGCTCGCAGCGCCTTATTTTTTATTTAGTCATTTCTATTTACTTTTAAAAAGAAAGGAATGTTTTGTTATGGATCAAATGAACGAGTTATTCGGCAGTGCCGTATTTGAAGACTCGGTGCAAAAGGTCAGACTTCCTGATGGAATTTACAAACAGCTTAGGAAGACCAAAGAGGAGGGCACGCCTCTTACGCGTGAGGTTGCTGATGTTGTTGCCAACGCAATGAAGGACTGGGCGGTAGAAAATGGTGTAACTCATTTTACTCACTGGTTCCAGCCTATGACTGGCGTTACGGCTGAGAAGCACGACAGCTTTATACAGCCTGACGGTATCGACAGCGTGATTATGGAGTTCAGCGGAAAAGAATTGATTAAAGGCGAGCCGGACGCTTCCAGTTTTCCATCGGGAGGTCTGCGTTCAACTTTTGAGGCAAGAGGATATACCGCGTGGGATCCAACATCAAACGCCTTTATTAAAGACGGTATACTGTGTATTCCAACTGTATTCTGTTCTTATACAGGCGAAGCGCTTGATAAAAAGACGCCACTTATGCGTTCAATGGAAGCTCTCAGTAACTCGGCTGTCAGGGTTCTTCACCTGATAGGGGAAACTGACGTAAACAGAGTTATAACGACAGTCGGTCCTGAACAGGAGTACTTTTTAATAGACCGAAAGGTAGCTTTAAAGAGAAAAGATATTACATATACGGGCAGAACTTTGTTCGGAACTCCGGCTCCAAAAGGACAGGAGCTTGACGACCATTATTTTGGAGTGGTTAAGAGAAGAGTTTCAGAGTATATGAAGGATCTGGACGAGGAACTCTGGAAGCTGGGTATACTTGCAAAGACAAAACATAATGAAGTGGCACCGGCACAGCATGAACTCGCTCCTATTTTTACACAAGCTAATATAGCCACTGACCATAATCAGCTTACTATGGAGATAATGAAAAAGGTTGCTGAAAGACATGGTATGAAATGCCTGCTCTACGAAAAGCCTTTTGAAGGAATAAACGGAAGCGGCAAGCATAACAACTGGTCGATTTCGACAGACAAGGGCGAAAACTTGCTGAAACCCGGCAAGACCCCTCATGACAATCCTAGATTTTTATTGTTCCTGTCCGCTGTGATAGCGGCTGTGGACGAATATCAGGATCTTTTAAGATCGTCTGTGGCAACGGCAGGAAACGACCACAGACTTGGTGCAAATGAGGCTCCGCCTGCTATTATCTCTGTATTTATTGGAGATGATCTCAAAGAAGTGCTGGATTCTATTGAAGAGGACAGTGATTTTGAGAACAGATGTAATGAGGTGATGAACTCCGGTATTGATGCTGTGCCTGATTTTGCGAAGGATACAACCGACAGAAACAGAACGTCGCCGTTTGCATTCACAGGGAATAAGTTTGAGTTTAGAATGCCCGGCTCGGCTCTTTCAATTTCAGGACCGAACTTTATTATAAACACAGCTGTTGCCGAGATACTTGACCAGTTTGCTGTCAGACTTGAGAAATCGTCAAACCCTAAATGCGAGATTTATAACATAGTAAGAGATACTATGAAAGAACATAAAAGGATTATTTTTAACGGTAATAACTATTCAGACGAATGGGTTGCTGAAGCTGAACGCAGAGGTCTTTGCAATTTAAAAAGCACGCCTGAAGCATTGCCGGCTTTTGTTACTGAAAAGAGTATAGACTTATTTGTTAAGCACGGTATACTCACTCGTGATGAAATGCTGTCAAGATACGAAATAAATCTTGAGAATTACAGCAAGGCTATCAATATTGAGGCAAAAACGATGCTTGAAATGGCAAGACGTGATATTTCGCCTGCTGTCGCGAAATATGTTAAAGAACTCAGCGATACTGTTGTTTCTAAGAGACAAATGGGCGGTTCGGTTTCTTGCGTGTTTGAAGAAAAGATGATTAGATTGCTTTCTGAGTTAGAACTTAGACTGTTTGAAACGGTTGAAGCTCTTGATTCAAGCGTTCAGGAAGCCCTTGCTATGGAAGAAGGTTTGGAGCAGGCTGTATTTTATAATGAAAAAGTGTTGAAAGATATGGCTGAGGTTCGGGAAGTAGCAGACCAAATGGAGATTTATACTCCTGAAGAATACTGGCCGTTCCCAACCTATGGAGATTTGCTGTTCTCTATCCAGGAGTAATATAGCATTCCGGCAAAATATTTCTAAGTTATAGGTTTTAAAAAGTAAATAATAAGATAATAGACAATGGGGTCTGAGAGTAATTTTCTCAGGCCCCATTTTCTTTTATATATATACGGCGAAACAGCCGGAATTAAAAATAAGGAGGAAAAAGTTATGAACATTATGGATTTGGCAACGGGTTTAGATACTGCGTGGGTGCTGCTGGGAGCAGCTTTGGTATTCTTTATGCAGGCAGGGTTCGCTATGGTCGAAACCGGTTTCACAAGAGCAAAAAACGCGGGTAATATAATTATGAAAAATCTGATGGATTTTAGTTTAGGAACCCCAATTTTTTGGATTTTAGGTTTTGGAATTATGTTTGGCGCAAATGTCTTTGGCGGCTGGCTGTCGGTTCCGTCATTTTTCCAGGGAGCAAACGCTTTGCCCGGTGATTATAATTTTGCAACTTTAATATTTCAAACAGTATTTTGCGCCACCGCGGCGACCATTGTTTCGGGAGCAATGGCAGAGAGAACCAAATTTTCCGCATATATTGTTTACAGTATGGTTATAAGCGCAGTGATTTATCCTGTTTCAGGACATTGGGTTTGGGGCGGCGGATGGCTCAGTGAATTAGGTTTTCATGACTTTGCGGGTTCCACAGCAGTACATATGGTTGGCGGAGTGGCCGCTCTGGTAGGCGCAAAAATTCTTGGTCCACGTATAGGAAAATATAAAAAGGACGGGACATCCGTCGCAATACCCGGGCATTCGTTAACTTTGGGGGCTCTCGGAGTATTTATACTTTGGTTCTGCTGGTTTGGATTTAACGGATGTTCAACAGTAGCTATGTCAGATACAGAGAGTTCGTCGTTGGCGGCTTCGGTTTTTGTAACGACTAATCTTGCCGCTGCCTGTGCTACAGTTGCTACTATGGTTGTTACATGGGTTAGATATAAAAAGCCTGATGTTTCTATGACTCTAAATGGCGCTTTAGCCGGTCTTGTTGCGATTACGGCTGGCTGTGACAGTGTTACGCCGCTCGGAGCGGCCGTAATTGGTACTGTGGCAGGTATTTTGGTTGTGTTTGCTGTGGAGTTTATTGACAAGAAACTTAAGATAGACGATCCGGTTGGAGCTGTGGCCGTTCATGGGTGCTGCGGAGCTGCCGGGACAATAATGACGGGTTTGTTTGCAGCAAAAGGCGGTTTATTTTACGGGGGCGGTTTCAGCTTTTTAGGTATTCAGACATTAGGAGTTATAACAGTAATAGCGTGGGTCGCTGTAACGATGACCATTGTATTTCTAATTATTAAGCATACTATGGGGCTTAGAGCGAGTGCTGAAGAAGAAATAGAAGGGCTTGATATACATGAACATGGCCTAGCCTCTTCTTATGCGGACTTTATGCTAAATGTGCCGACTATTTTGACAGGAAGATCAGAGACAGTGGGACAGGAAACTCCCGAATCTGCTGTGCCGATAATTAGAGTGCCGGATAATACGGAAAAGAAAGTTGATAAGGATGGTCATACTATTACAAAAATAACGGTGGTGTGTAAAGAATCTAAGTTTGAAGCTCTAAAGCACGCATTAAATGAAATCGGAGTAACAGGAATGACTCTCACGCATGTGCTCGGCTGCGGAATGCAGAAAGGCAGCAGTGAGTATTACCGCGGCGTACCTGTTGAGGCTACTCTTCTGCCTAAAATAAAAGTGGATATAGTTGTGTGCAGAGTACCTGTATCAGATGTTATTAAAGCCGCTGTTAAAATACTTTATACTGGACATATCGGAGATGGAAAAATTTTTGTTTATGACGTACGGGATGTGGTCAAAGTCAGAACTGGAGAATCAGGATATGACGCAATGACGGATGATGGAGAAAATTGTTGAGTTTAGAATGGGTTTAAGGTTAGGTGAAATAAGGAGCGGGCGTAATGCCCGCCCCTCTTTTTATTCATCAGACAGCATCTTTTTTCTATTCATTCCGTCTATAACTCCCTGACGGTAAGACGCTTTGCATTCTTCAATCATCATAAGGTTATTATTTTCTATAAATTTAATGACGTTTTTACATTCTTCTTCGCTAAGTTTTTGAGGAATAAAGCGTTCTAATACCTGTCTAACAGCTTCGGAGGAGCTTTTGTAAATCTCCTGCTCGTGGATTAAGTCATTATATTTTTGACTGTTTTTTTGATGATAGTACAGAATGTCATAGATGTACTCCTGAAGGTCACTATCAAAGTAATTCTCAAAAAATTTAGATGCGTTTTCTTCCGACACAAAAATCTCCCTTTTCAATTAAAATTCTTTTTATATTATATACAAAGTTTGTCAGGTATATACATCACCCCCAAAAAGGAAACACTTGAGTGTTTCTTTTAAATTTATTCCTTGACACATGTATATTTTTTTCACACAATACTTTATTATATAATAAAATAAATAAACATAACAGTAAAATTTAGATATTTAAATAAAATGTAAATAATCACCTATGAATATTATTTTATTATAAAAGCTTACTTTATTAAGACGATTTTTATTTAAAAAAGTTTTACATTAAAAAAATAATAAGAAATAAATTAAACAAAAAAATTGCAATTAAAAACCTGCCGGAAACTCCGGCAGGTAATAAAGATCCCCTATTTTTTTTGCGTAAGTGCGAAAACATCCTTAGATTTGCCTATTACAACAAGATGGTCGCTTGGCTGGAATATATATTCAGGGGTAGGCAATGGCTTTAGAATGTTTTCCTGTTTTATTCCTATTACATTTACTTCATACTTTTGTCTTATATTAAGCGAATTTATGCTTCTGCCGATCCATGAAGGGACAACAGGTATTTCGTATATTGAGTATTCGCTTGTCAGTTTAATGTAGTCAAAAATATTATTTGCGTTATAGCGCATAGCCAGTTTTTCTGCAATTTCCTTCTCAGGGTACACTACCTCATTTGCGCCTACCAATTTTAAGAACTTAGCCTGTCTGTCCTCGCGTGCCTTTGAAACTATATAGTTTGCCCCCAGGTCTTTGAGCATAGATGTTATTTCCAGTGAAGCCTGAAAATCTTCTCCGATAGCCACAAAACACAGGTCAAAATTGTTTATTCCCAAAGCCCGAAGAACGCCTTCCTGCCGGCAGTCGCCGATTTGTGAATCAGTGAATATTGAAGAAAACTGCTCGATAGTCGAATCGTCTTTATCAACTATCATAACATCATTACCAAGCGCCAGCATTTTGGTTGCAAAATGCCTGCCTAAACGACCCATTCCAATTACCAGTATAGATTTCATAATCAGACCTCCAAAACTTATATAAAAACTTATTATCCTATTAATATATCTTCAACAGGCCGCATAAGAGCCACAGGCTCTCTGTTTTCGGCAAGCACCAGCATGAGAGACAGTCCGCCTACCCTGCCGGCAAACATCAGCACTATCAGTATTGACTGGGACACAACAGACAGCGACGGGGTGAGTCCCATTGAAAGCCCGACTGTTCCAATTGCGGAACTGACTTCGAACAGTATTTGTCTTATTGTATATGGCTCTATTGAGCAAATAATAAAAGTTGATACCAAAACAGCCGTTAAATAGATTGATGATATAGCGCTGGCTCTTTTCAGTGTGTCGTCGCTTAGACGGCGTTTAAAGATTACAACGTTATTGTTTTTCCTTGATGAAGCAAACGCCATAAGAAATAAAACAACAAAAGTTGTAGTCTTGATACCTCCGGCTGTTGAACCGGGGCTTCCTCCTATCAGCATAAGCACGGTTGTAAGCAGAGAACTGCTCTCTGAGAGCGAGGATAAGTCAGTAGTGTTAAATCCGGCAGTTCTGGGTGTAACCGCCTGAAAAAATGAGTGCAGCCATTTATCAGCAGTGGATAATCCTGCAAAATTTTTATTCTTTTCCAAAATAAAGAACAGTACCGTAGAACTGATTAACAAAACCGCAGTTATTGAGAGCACAATTTTTGTGTGCAGCGAATAGTGTTTAAAGTCGAGCTTAGCCTTTATTATATTATTCCAAACCATAAATCCCAGGCCGCCGATAACAATAAGACCGCAGATTGTCAGATTAACAACCGGATCGCTTTGATAATGTATGAGTGAAGAGTTCGGCTCAAATTTTCCCATAAGGTCAAAACCGGCGTTGCAAAATGCCGAGATTGAGTGGAAGATAGCGTTGTATATACCTTCTAAAAACCCCATCTCAGGACAAAATCTTGTTGCTAATAAAATCGCTCCTGCGCTCTCAAATATTAATGTTCCGAAAAAAATACGTCTGACAAGCTGTATCATTCCGCTGAGTTTAGTGTTTCCGGCGGACTGCATCAATAATTTTCTCTCGTGAAGAGAAATTCTCCGGCCCATAAATATAGAAACCGTTGTAATAACGGACATAAATCCCAAACCGCCGATTTGTATCATTAAAAGAATAACCAGCTGACCGAAAACAGACCAGTGCGTATATGTGTCAAATAGAACTAATCCAGTGACGCATGTGGCGCTGGTAGCCGTAAACAGCGAGTCAAAATAAGACGTCCAGGTGTTATCTTTTGAGGAAATAGGCAGTGAAAGTAATCCTGCCCCGACTACTATGATAACCAAAAAACCAAAAGCAATTATTTGGGTATAGGTTGCCTTATGTTTTTGTAATGTCCTATTGTTAGATGACAGCTCAAAATCAGGAGCTTCCATAATATTTTCCTCCTATATTACCAATGCAGCATAAAAATGCTGTTAAAATTTGTCGGCGCTTATAAAAAATTCACAGCCGACGGGAGCAACGTCGATTTCTATTATACTATCTCTGACAGGCACAATTTCAGGATTTGATATGCCGTGAGAGAAAAATGAAAAATCACCGAACTCTGAAATGTCAATATCAATATGTTTAGATTCAAAGCTCCGGTTTACAGCGCAAATTGCCAAACTGTTTTTACAGCAGTTTCCAAATGCGTTCTTTCCGTTTTTTGTGAAACGGGCGTATATATATAGGTCGCCGCTTGCATAAACTGTTTTATAATATCCAAGCGTCAAACAGTCGGAATTGTTTCGCAGTGCGCCAAGGTCAGTATACCACTGTCTGAGGTCAGGGTCAATAGCCCGCCATGGATAAGTTCCTCTGTTAAACGGGTCGCTGCCTCCCTGCATTCCTACTTCGTCACCATAATATATACATGGAACGCCCACAAATGTCATCTGTACAAAAGACAGCATTTTTAGCCGATAGGTTGCGAGTTCTTCGTTTCCTGAGGACAATTTCTGTGTTCCGCAGTCCTGCGAAAGACCGCCGAGCAGAGTTTTTATACGCATTGTGTCGTGAGTTCCGATTATATTCATCAGGGAGTACAGCGTCTCTTTTGGATAATTCTCAAAAATAGACATAAAATGCGCGTTCAGGCATTCAGCGTCTATGTTTCCTAAGAGAAATGCAATCATATTATCCTTAAACGGATAGTTCATTACACTGTCAAGCTCTTTTCCCAAAAGATACTCGCGGCGAATACTGTAGGAGACTTTATTAGACGCGTCTTCCCAAACCTCGCCTATTATAACCGCGTCAGGGTCTTGTTTTTTTACTTCCCGGCGCAGAATTTTAATAAATTCATCCGGCAGTTCATCGGCTACGTCAAGTCTCCAGCCGCTGGCGCCGCGTTTAAGCCAGGTTTTTATAACAGAATCCTCATCTCTTAATATATAATCAAGGTATGAAGGAGTCATTTCGTTTACGTTGGGCAGGTTACTGCAGCCCCACCAGCTTTCGTAATTGGGATAGTTAGTAAACTGGTACCACTCTTTATATTGACTTTGTGGATTTTTGTATGCTCCGGTATTATTACCATAATTGCCATACTTGTTAAAATATATGCTGTCGGCACCTGTATGGCTGAATACGCCGTCGAGAATAACTCTAATTCCAAGTTTTTCCGCCTCGTCGCACAGAGCTGTAAATTTTTCATTTGTTCCGAACATCGGGTCTATATTCATATAATCTGCAGTATCATACTTGTGGTTGGAATACGCGTCAAATATTGGGTTTAGATATATAACGCCAACGCCCAAACTTTTTAAGTATTTTAGTTTGTCTATTATACCGTTTAAATTTCCGCCGTAAAAATCGTTGCAGGCAGGCCCCATTTCGAAAGGATGGGCGTTAAATGAGATTGGCTCATACCAGTCGCTGTGTATTATATACTCGTTTCGCTTTTTGGGTATAACTCCATTTGTGTCACTGTGGTCTCCGAAAAACCTGTCAGTGAAAATCTGATACATTATTTGACCTTTAAACCAGTCAGGTGTTTTGTAGTCCTTATCGTAAACAGTTATCTGAAAGCTGTTATTTGCCGGCTCGGTCTGCGTCTGTCCGACTCCTCCCAAAGAATCGTTATTATTTATATAGTAAACGGCTTTTCCTCCTGTCTCAACTATAAAATAATACCATACCAAACCTTCTTTTTCAGGCATAGGAACTGTTGCGGTATAATAGAACTCGTTTTCTGCAGTATTTTCACTGCCTGATGACGAAAGGGACTGTTCTTGGTTTTCCCTGCTGTTCTTAGGCGCCATATCATAAAATATTTCTTCCTCGTTTTCCCAAAGCCGAATTTTAACTGCGTCAGGCTGGGTATCAGAAATTATCTTTAAAGCAAGTTTAACTTTACTGCCGGTAGCTGCGGCGCCAAATGGCATTCTATAAGCTGTATCATGTGAGTTGTGAAAAAGCTGCATACTATATTCCTCCAAATTTCTACAATGCTGTTTCCTTAATATATTATATATATTATAGGTTACTACACAAACAGGTATTATACAACAGATTCTTTTAAAATTCAAATACAAAAATATAACAATTGAAACTATTGTCACTATGTGCTATAATTAAGGAAAAAATTTGGAGGTTTTAATGAAATATATTATATTTGATATGGACGGGGTTATAGTGAATTCCGAACCTGTCATTATGAAAGCGGCGCTTGACGCTCTTAAGACCGGCGGAATAGAAGCGTCTGAAGAAGATTTTATACCTTATATCGGAGCCGGCGAAGAGCATTTTATAATTGAGCCGTGCAAAAGGGCGAATAAAGCGGAACTGACAGAAAAAATAATGGATGATATGTTTAGAAATTTTGAACAAAACATCAAAGAAATGAAGGTTTTCCCATCAGCAAAGCCGCTTATCGAAAAACTGAAAAATTTGGGATACACGCTGGCGCTTGTGAGCAGCGCAGCGGAAAGAAAGCTTATGGCCTCGCTAAAAGCCGCCGAGATTGACCCGTCGGTTTTTACGGTTATACTTTCAGGCAATGATGTGACAGAGAAGAAACCGTCTCCTGCTCCTTATTTGCTTGCGGCCGATAAGCTGGGCGCTGACCCAGCTGAGTGCTTGGTTATCGAGGACGCTTTAAGCGGAGTAAAATCGGCAAAGGCTGCAGGAATGCAGTGCGCCGCGGTCACAACCTCATTTAGTGAAGAGAAGTTAAAGTCAGCCGGAGCGGATTATGTGACTGGAGATATAATAGATATATTAAGTTTACTGAACGGATAAAAGGGTGATTTTGTGTTTAAAACAGTGTATGGAACGGCTCGTGCGGACAGCGGCGGTTATTTGTTTGAAAGCGTCAGGGCGAATATAAAAAATGGAATAAAGTCATATCTTCTCGTTCCGGAGCAGTTTTCTGTTTTTACCGAACGCAAAGTTATAGAAACTTTGGGCGTTAAGGCTCAGACTTTGGCAGAAGTGCTAACCTTTTCAAGGCTTTCAAATCTTGTGCTCAGCAGCCTGGGGCCTCTCAGACTGAGATACATAGACGGAGCAGGCAGAGAAATTCTTGCTGGCAGAGCTTTGCAGCTTATAGAAGATAAACTGCAGTATTTTAAATCAAATGTTCATCAGAGAGGATTTTCAAGTCTGATGGCGGGGCTTGTGTCGGAGTTTAAACGGTATGGTCTGAGTTTTGAAAGTCTGCAGACTGTTTCCGAAAAGGTAGAGAAAGATGAGTTTAAACGAAAGCTGGAAGACTTGGCTTTGTTTTATGATACATACAGCAGATTAATCAACGAAAATAATTCTGACGCGGAGGATAATCTGTCAATAATACTCCCTAAAATAAAAGACTTTGAAATTGAAACGGACTCGTGTCTGTTTATAACCGAATTTAAGAGTTTTACGCCTCTGGAGTGTCAAGTGCTGCAGGAACTGATGAAGAAGATGAGTAACACAGTTCTGTTTTTAAGATGCAATGACCTTGTTCATCCGGACAGTATTTTCAGTTCGGCGTCTTTGACATACAAACAGCTTGCGGAAACCGCTGAAGCGTGCGGGATTGAGGTCAGCAAGCCTGAGATTTTGCCGGTCAAAGACGGCGGAAAATCTGACCTTATATTTTTGCAGGACAACTATTTTAATATAAACCCTGAAAAATATGACGGAAGCCCGGAAAATATCTTTATATATTCACCGGAAAATCATTTTGACGAGGTGGAACAGACCGCGTCAATTATACATAGACTGTGCAGGATTAAAGGCTATAAGCAAAGCGACTTTTTGATATTGGCAAGGGATACAGATGTGTATTCCAGAATCATGCCTCTCGTATTTGATAAACTCGGTATAAATGTGTTTTTAGACAAGCGGCGCAGCATTCTTGAAAATCCATATTTAAGATGTATTTCAAGCATGCTTGAAATACTTGCCTATGGGTTTTCTTATGACAGGGTTATGGAAATAGGGCGGAGCGGATTCGCCGGAGTCAGCAATGAAGAAGAGCTGGATGTTTTTGAAAATTATCTGCTTTCTGTCAACCCCAGCCACGCGATGTGGAATGATGAAAATGAGTGGACGTATAATCCAGATAAGCGCGCTTATGACATTGATAGTATAAACCGAATAAAAAGCGTGATGTTAGCTCCGATTTTTGAGTTGAAACATTCAATAAGGGGACGTAAAAAGGCCAGTGAAATTACCGAAGCGGTTTTTAAGTATATGGAAAGATGCCGTCATCAAGAGATAATGCGTGATATATGCAAAGAGTATTCGGATAATGGTATGGTATATCTTGCTGAAGAATATAGGCGCACATGGAACAGCGTGGTGTCGGTGCTTGACAGAATCTCTGAAATTATGGGCGGTGAGCTTATAACGTATGAGAAGTTTTATGATTTGTTTATATCGGCCTGCGGCGGAATAAAAATAGGAATATCTCCTCAGACGATTGACGGCGCAGTGTTCAGCAAAATAGATATGTTCAGAAACACTGATGCGAAGGTGGTTATAGTCCTTGGGGTAACAGACGGTGTTTTCCCTAGAGGTTATGGAAACGAGGGTATACTGACGGATGCGGAGAGAGAAGCGCTGAGGGAATACGGCATTGATTTGGCAATGACAGCGTCAGAAAAGTCTCATGACGAGCAGCTTTTGGTATATAATGTTTTATCATCCCCATCTGACGAATTATATTTGCTTGCTCCAAAGTCCTCTGACGATGGAGAAAGTCTTTTCCCGTCTAAAATTATAACCAAAATTGAGAATGAGCTTTTTGATATGGAAAGAGAAAATGTGAATGACGATAGCGAAGAGCTGCCGGAGGGTAAAGAACCGGTATTTTTGGCGCTTGAATCCGAATTTATTAGATGCTGCGGAGATGTAGGCAAATTTGCACCAAAGTGGCGTGCAGTCTATGATTTTTATGCTGAGGATGAAAAGTACGGCGCACGGCTCGCTGACTTTGCAGAGAGGCTGAAAGCCGCCGAAAGCGGTTATGAAATACTGTCCAAAAATTCGGTCGCAAAACTGTACGGCAGAGAAATAATGCTGAGCGCTTCCAAAATGGAAAAGTATAACAGCTGCGCTTTCTCTTATTTTATGAGATATGGTCTGCTGGCTAAACCAAGAGACATTGCGGTTTTTGATCCGCTGAGTATGGGCGATATACTCCATAAATCATTAGAACGGTTTTTCTCCTCAAAAAATGACGCTGTCTATGAGTCAATAACACGGGAACAGTGCGAGACGGAGATGCGGAACATAGTGGGTGAAATAGCCACGGGAAACGAAGAGGTTATGTATAAAAACTCAGCTTACTATAAGTATTTGGTTATGCGTATGACCGGTATCGCCTCAACAACTGCGTGGGAAACGGTGAAATTTTTCAGGGAATCCGAATTCCGTCCATATGGTTTTGAAATAAGAATCGGAGAAAACGGTGATATTCCACCGCTTAAGATAGAGACTAGGAACGGAACCGCTTATGTGGAAGGTTTTATCGACAGAGCGGACAGTGCGGTAATCGGTGGAAAACGATATATCAGCGTGGTGGATTATAAGTCATCAGCAAAGAAACTGGATAAAGAACTGGCGGACGCCGGTGTGAGATTTCAGCCTCTTGTGTATACAAACGCTGTCTGTGAGCAGAGTGAAACCGAGCCTGCGGCTATGCTTTATCTGCAGATGAACGATCCTATAATAGACGAATCCAAAGCAGCGACGGATGAAGCTTTTGAAACCGAGGTCCACAGAAACGTCAGCGCAAACGGTTGGGTTGTGGACGATGGAGAGGTAAATAAAGCGTTTGATAAGAACTATGGCAGCAAGAAATGTTATATGTCACCGAAATGCGGAATACCGCCGGATGAAATGCAAAAACGGCTCAAAAGAGCCGAAGAAAAAATTGTAGAGTCAGCCGAAGGTATACTGGCCGGAGAGATTTCGGTCAGTCCGTACAAAAAAAGAGGGTTTGACCCATGTGCCTATTGCGATTACAGCGGAATATGCGGAAAAAATAATAGTTAAAATATGCGGGCGGTTTGGCATATCTTTACGAGCCGAATTTGCTCGCTTTTTGCTGAATAATATTTGCAAACTTTATTTCGCTCAAGTATACCCTGCGGAAACAATTGAGTAATTTCAGTGTAATATACCTGTAATAAATTTAGGGATGTTTCACAAATTTTCAGTAGCGGCATACGTTTTTACTGAAGCTTAATGTAAACATTACAAAAATATTGCTAAAATTATTTTTTGCGGACAAATGATTATTGGCTAGAATTAGGATTGACTTTTTAATCAAAAGGTTGTTTAATAGAGATACAAAAAATAAAATCATCAAGTTTGAAAGACAGGCAACCCTGTCAGGATAGTACAGGAGGGAAGACAGTTATGAAAGAATTTTCGTACACTATCACAAACGAGTATGATTTAGCTGCTAAGCCGGCGTTTGACTTGATAAAGCTTGCCGGAGAGCATGATTGCCGCACGTATGTCGTAAAGAACGACCATGCGACCGATATTAAAAAGCTATTTATTCTGCTCAGTATCGGAACAAAATGCGGAGATACTATAAAGTTTGTGACAGACGGCGTTGACGAGAAGTCCGCTATTGATAAAATCGGAAAATATGTTTCCTGCAATATGTAGGTCAATCTTTTAGATAATAAAATCAGCTTAAATCATACTAATCTGCCGATTCCGGATTTCGGGGCCGGCAGATTTTTTATGTAAAAAAAGACCGCCGCTTAAAGCGGCAGTCTGGCAATATTTTATTTAATTATGCCTGAGGAGCGTCAACCGGACATACGTTTGCGCAGTTACCGCAGTCAATACATTCGTCAGCATTGATTTCATATTTTGCATCGCCTTCAGAGATACATGAAACCGGACATTCGCTAGCACATACACCGCATTTTATGCAGTCATCATTGATTTGATAAGCCATTATAGTCACCTCTCTATGTAAAATTCAAATTTATTCTTACTCTTGCATTATATATCATCAAAGGTTTTTTGTCAAGATTTAATTAAGATTTAAGACATTATTTTACAGGTTTTTTATAGCGTCTGTAATGCTCTTTTCCATTGCTAACTTTCCATATTTGTCAACTTCTGTTTTATTCTTAGGTCCGTGAGTCAGACAGCCAGCTCCGCCGATACAGCCCCCCACGCAGGCCATACCCTCAATAAAGTTGATGTTTCCTATTCCCTTTGACGCTTTAAGCAGCGCTGTGCGGCATTCGTCAATACCGTCGCATGAAACGGCGTGGAGTTCAAAGTCTCCGTTGCCCTGCTCCTTGAGTGCTTCCTGAACGGCCTCGGCAAGACCGCCGCAGCGGGCAAATATTCTGCCGTAGTATGACGCGTTGTTGAGCTCTGATTCCTCAAGTTCAGTCAGGTCTATCTCACGCGCGTCAAATAACGCCTGCAGTTCTTCGAATGTCAGAGCGCTGTCAACATACTCTTTTATACCGTCTTTTCTGATTTCCGCTTTCTTTGCAGTGCATGGGCCAATAAATACAACCTTGCAGTCAGGGTCGTTCTTTTTGATATACTTGGCTATAGCCGCCATAGGCGACGGATTGTGTGAAATGTTCTCTTTAAGCATCGGGAAGTTTTTCTCCACAAATTCCACAAAGGCCGGACAGCAGGAACTTGTTAAAAATCCCTTCTCCGCTAATTCTTTAGCTTCATCATAAGCTACCATATCAGCGCCCAAAGCTGCTTCTACAACATTATGGAAGCCCAGCCTCTTGATTCCGGTAACCACTTGACCAAGCTTAATATTAGCATATGAGAACTGACCCGAAATAGAAGGGGCCACAACCGCATAAAGCTTTACCTTGTCGTCGTTGGCGTATTTTTTCAGCATCTCCACAACTTCAACTATGTAGGATTTGTCAGTTATCGCGCCCCATGGACATTGATATACGCAGGCTCCGCAGTTGATACATTTGCTGTCGTCAATAACAGCGGCGTGATCTTCGTTCATGCTTATTGCCTTAACCTTGCAGGCTTTAACGCATGGTCTTTCGGTGTGTATAATAGCGCTGTACGGGCAAACTTTAGCGCACATTCCGCACTGCACACATTTGTCTTTGTCGATATGCGCTTTCTGATTTTCGTCAAAGGTGATAGCTCCGCGTTTGCACACGTCCTCGCACCTATGAGCCAAACAGCCGCGGCACATGTGTGTAACTTCGTAGCCGGCAACAGGACACTCGTCGCAGGCAATGTCCAGAACCTCAATTATGTTGTCAACATTTTTATGTCCGCCTCCGGCCATACCGATTCTCTCGCCCACTATAGCTCTTTCCTTGTAAATACAGCAGCGCATTGTGGCTTTGTCCTTTACAATAGTTTTGGCTATGTCGTTAAAGCTGGTGACTAGGTTGTCGTCGTCATATGTATGTCTTGCCACCTCTCGAAGAACCTTATATTTTAAGTATTGAACCTTAGTATCAAATTTTTTGAGTATAGGTTTGTTTTGGTTGTTCATATATAATCCTCCCGTTTTTACTCGGCTGATACTGATTTTAGCCGGATAATAAATCTATATATCTAAAAATAATTAACAGTCACGGTTTTTCCCATGTCTTCTAAACATTGTCTCAGTTCGTCGACTATTTTAAGTTTTATGCTGAAAGAAATATTTAAATTCGCGTCCTGATGGGCGTCGTTCTGAGCCTTGCCGACAAACAGGTTTATGTCGGTTGCTTCTTTAAACAGGAGCCGGGCTATTTCACTCGCTCCGTCCTTTTGTTTTCCCCACTTTTCAAATAGGGAATTGTCTTCAAGATAATTTTTTGCGTAATCCAAAACCCTGGCTATCGTTATAACCCCTTCAGTCACTAAGTCCACACCCTCGATTGAGGCTGTCGGTGGAATAGAAGGATCGCTGTAGTCAGGAGCGGCCACTATTTCTTTACCCAAATATCGGGCCGTAATTTTAGAGGTCGTGCCGCCGCATACCACATGACGCCCCTGTTTTGAGAAGAACAGAGCCATCACCTTATTGTCGTCTTCCGGGTGCTCCGGAGGTCCGAACAAAAGGTTGCAGGTCTTGCGCTTCCGAATCTGAACTGCGGCAACAGTTGTGTCGTCTCCTGGCTCTGAAGCGTAAAGACGGTTGCATTCGTCCGCTATTTCGGAAGCTATAATCTTTGCGGTCTGCTTGTAGTTGTAGTTCGCCTCAACATAGGCTATGATGTTTTCCCTCTGCCAGCCATAGTTTAAGACGCGCTCAACCCCGGCGTATATTGCACCGTCGCTCATCATTATAAAAACGTCGTCAAGCTCAACGGGTATTTTAGTCTCATAAATCTTTTTCCCCTCAATAATCCTTTCAGTCATGGGATATTCGCAGTTCTTCCCTTTTCTGAGCAGTATAACAAGCGGATTGTCAAATTGGATTATCTCGGCTTCAGTGTTCCCGGTGAACCTCATAATAGTAAAGGTCGAATAGGCCACGCCGCGTTTTTTGCAGACAGGCAGTGTAGCGGCAACGGTCGAAACACATTCATCAATACTCATATTCTCCGCCATCATGGTGGAGATTATTTTAGAGGTAAGCGTTGAGAGAATATTGGCCTTTACTCCGCTGCCCAAACCGTCTGCGAGCACCACAATCAACTCGTCCTCATGGCGCACGATTTCAACCATATCGCCGCAAAGTTCCTCTCCAACATGGTTAAGGCTGACATAGCCGACATCGGCAAATAAATCATTCATCTTTATTCAAAGTCTCCTTAAGCTTGGTTAAAGCGATTTTGGTTTCGGCGGTAGTCTCGCCGAGGAGAGAGGCTATTTCCTGAGCGACTCGCATCTGTTTTTCAACAACCTTATCAGTAATTTCAATGGCGCTCATGCTTTGCTCGGCCTTTTTCTCCCTCATAATCTCCTCTTCTGTAACATCCTTCATTATGCTCATTATAATGTTATATTCAGGGTCATATATTATAGTCTCGTCAACGTATTTTTTGTACTCGCTCAGATATTTCCGTTTGGGTTCAGAATCCTTTTTGTTTTCAGTCATTGCTATCATATAATCTGTCGGATTCAGTATCCTTACAACAGGCTCGCCCATAATATCATTTGCGTTTTTTATATTCATTATTTCTAACGCTGATTTGTTTATCTGCTGTATCTCTAAACTGTCATTTAAAACAACAATGCCGTTCGGCGTATTGTTGATTATGGTGTCTGAGAAAGACTCGGCCTTTTCCTTCAAAAATGGCAGACACATATTCATGTCAGCCTTGCCGTTCAGCACGGCTACGGCCTTTTCACGGCAGGTGGGGTAACCGCAGCTGCCGCAGTTAAGTTCCTGCTCTTTTGTTTTCTTTCCCATTTGGTGCAGAATTTCCTCAATAGCAGAACTTCCCGGCATTACTTTTTTTATGTATTCCGCGTCAAACACTTTCTTGATTCCGTTCTCGGGCTGCTTAACATCAAAATCTGTTCTGCCGGCAGTCTTTCCGATAGTGAGACAACTGCTGACATGGAAAATGTTGTCATGTTTCATAACCGGTCCGCCTATACAGCTGCTGTCACAGGCGCTCATTTCAACAAAGCAGTTCTCAATATTACCGTCGCGTATATCCTCAAGCGCGTTCATGCAGTCTTCTATTCCGTCAACGCTGAAATATGAAAAATCATCGTCTATATCCATGCTTTCAATAATTCCGCCCCTGGTGGGGAACCAGCGCGCGCGTCCGCCCCCGGTCAAGTCTTCTTGTGAAAAGTCGAACTCAACTCCGCTTTCAGCCATCCAGTCGTTAAGCTCGTCAAAAGTCAGGGCGCAGTCCACATAGTCAGGGTATTTATCAACCTCATCCTTTTTAGAAATACAAGGGCCGATAAAAACCACTTTTGCGCCTGGATGCTGATTTTTAATAAGCTGTCCGTGCGCCTGCATCGGTGATATAACGTTAGCTAGGTATGGCAGAACATCGGGATAGTGCTTTTGTATAAGAGTGTTAACGCTGTGGCAGCACGAGGAGATTATAACGCTCTGCTTTCTGTTTTCTATAAGCTTTTCATATTCTCTCTTGACAATGGTTGCACCTACAGCGGTTTCCCCAGCGTCTTTAAAGCCGAGTTTTTTTAATGCGCTTCTCATTATCTCTATGTTAATGCCCTTATAATTTGCTATATATGACGGCGCGACTGAGGCGTATACTTCATCGCCTCTGTCGATAAACCCTTTTGCGGACGGAGTATCTTCTCGAAGTCTTTTGGCGTTCTGAGGGCAGTTAACATAACACCGTCCGCAGAGAATACATTCATTGGGAATAATCTCGGCGTGCCCTTCCACGACCTTTATTGACTTCATCGGACAGAATCTAACGCATTTATAACAATTTTTACAGTTTGATTTTTCAAGCTGTATACAATTTTTTTGCATGATTACACATCCTTAGTTAACTGTGTTTAAAACATATCTGGAAAAAATCTCGTTAAAGTTTTCTTTGGTCACTCCGCTGATAACCTGGTCGTCAACCTTGATGCTGACCCCGTCGCCGCAGTGGCCGAGGCAGAATGCAGCGGACATACCGACCGTTTCATCCAGTCCGTTTTCTTTGAGGGCGTCTTTCATAAGGTTAATAATATCGTAGGAGCCGCGGAGATGGCAGGAGCTTCCTATGCAAACTTTGATATCCATTATGTACTCCTTTCGGGCGGATAATATTCCGAAAATAATTATCGCCAAAAATATAGAGCCGGCAAAAATCCGCTCTGTTTCATATACCTTGATTATAAAGGAAACACGGTATATTGTCAATGATTTAACAACTATATTTTTATAAAATTTATGGAAAATTAGGATAAAGAAAAGGTAAGATAATTTTGGGCAAAATAAAAACGCCGCAGACCACGCACCTCTCGTAATCCACAGCGTTTCCTTATGGTCGGGGTGACAGGATTCGAACCTGGAACGAATGGCGTTATATTGGTATATATTAGAATACCGACTGATAATTGACTTTAAAAATTGAATGAATTTAACTTTTTTGCTGTTTCGGATTTACGTTCTTTTCTGATGTGCGTGTAAATATCTTGAGTTAATTTTATGTCTTTGTGCCCCATTAATTCTTGAGCGTCTTTTGCTTCTATTCCAGCTTCGAATAGCATTGTCGCATAAGCATGCCGCAACTGATGAGCGGTTAATGTTAAATTGTTTTCTTTGCGCATTTTGTCCCAGCGACAAGCAAGCTGTTTTTTGGTTAAATAATCTCCATGCTCATTGCAAAAAATTATGCCATGTTTTTTGTTCGGCAAATATTTTGCAACTCTGTCCAAAAGTATAACTGTTCTTGTTCCGGATTCTGTTTTTGTTTCATTTATTAATATTGGATTATTTCCGTCATGTACAATTTTTTTGTTTACATTTATAATTTTATTTTCTCTGTCAATATCTTCGTAATTCAAAGCAAGCGTTTCGCTAATTCTAAGTCCGGTATATAACAGAAAGTAGGCCAAAAATCCAAATCCATCATGTAAGGTGTTAACGATTTCTATTTCTTTGGTGTCGGGCATTTTACGTATTGATTTTTTTAAATTCTTTGGCAATGAAACTGATGTAACCGGATTTATATTAGTATATCCATTAACTATAGCAAATCTAAATATTTGATTAAAAATACTTTTATATGTTGCCACTGTCTTCTGTGCGTAATCTTTTGCGGCAAGCCGCTTCAAAAATATATCAACGTCATGGGATGTGATATTTTTTATACGTTCATTCCCAAACTCTTGTAATAGCGATAAATATGCGCTTTTTCCGCATTTTTTAAAAGTAGTATAAGGTGTGTTTAATAAATATTCGTCAAGCCATTCCTCGGCAACAGTTTTAAAAATTTCTCCTTTTTCTTTGGTGTCTTGATAGGCTAAAATCTTTCTATTAATTTCTCGCTCCGATTTGCCGTAAAAGGATTTTATTTTTCCGTTAATCCGTATTTGTTTACAATACCTGCCATCGGCTCGTTTTTTCATTGTGTTCACCTTTTGTCTATATATATATTTATTTATTTCAATTCACGCACCCTTGTGGGGTGCGACCTATTTAATCGCGTATAAGTTGAAATGGTTTACATACTTTGCATGGAGCAAGATTTAACTTTTCCGCCTCAAACAAAGTGATTTCGCGTACTTCACGACCTTGTATGTAACTGCAATCAGAACGATGATATTTGTTGCCATATTGAGTAATATAAACAGTTTGTTGCAGTATATTATTATAGTAATAAAAAGATGATGTAATCATTGATAAAGAAAGAATAATTGCTGTTACAATAATTGCTTTATTTGATGATTTGCTTTTCAATATATAATTCATAAAGTCGTTTGCAGCTTTTTCTTTTTGTGGACCTGTGTTCTGAATTGAGTTACGGATTATTGTATTATCGCAATATATATGTCCTATTTCGTGAAGCAGTAACATTACCCTATCTTTTTCATTTAATCCTTCTTTCACAAAAACAATTTTCTTCGCTTTATCAATATGATAAAAACTATCTACGGTTTTGGCTATATCAAGTTTGTGTATGCTTCTCAGTAGGGTTTCCACGTCGGGTTCATTAATGTATTGTGAATATTCTACAAGTAAGACGCCCATCTTGTCTAATACAGATTCTAAATACATACTTGTAAGTTTGCGTGGCACTTTATATTCACGCTTAAATTGTTTTACCATTGATTTTACTGTGTTCAAATTTTGTTCCCCCTATCATGCAATGCGTTTCTATATAATGATAAGGGATTTATTAAAAAAATGCCACATGTATTATTTTCCAGATTTTTTATTTTTAATATTTCTTATAGCTTTAATACCTTCAATATTTTCATCCGGTGTCAGTTCACCGTTAAGTTCACCGTTTCCATAAGCAGCTGATTGGTATGGTATAGTGTTTTTAACTGCACTTTCATAATTTAATAAATAAAAATCTTCGCATTTCCCTAGGACACTACCCATACAAAATATTGTGTCTCCCTCGTGAAATTTGATTTTTTTATATTTTCTATTATGTGAAATAAGACCATCTTTTTCTAATTCTTTGACATAAGCATCACCATTGATACTGAAAATTCCAATTTCTCCATCATTGACTTGCTTGTGGGCTACAAAAATTTTGTCACCGTCAGTATATGTTGGTTCCATACTGTCCCCTGATACCCTTAATATATAGGATGCATTGGGTGGAACATATTTATTTTTGACTGATAGATATGTAGCTGTGCTTTCATCTAAGGGTTGTCCTAGACCAGCGGAGACGGGTACATCAAAATATAGTAATTCAATTGTTTTTTCTGCTATATCATCATCTTTGATAGTGTACTTTGGTATTTTTGATATATCGTTAATATATGTGTCTGCGCTATCTTTACCGAGGATATTTAGTTTTCTATAATTTTTAATATGATTAATTTCTCTTTTGCTAAATTGTTCTAACAATGTCAATTGTAATAATTCACTTTTGTTTATATTATTCATTTCATCCTGATAAAGAAAGTTTGCATCACAATCAAGAGCTTCAAAAAGCTTGTACATTATATTTACTTTTGGAACACTTACTTGATTTTCATAGTTGGCAATAGCTCCTTTAGTTACACCGATTTTTTTTGCCAATTCCTCTTGTGTAAGACCTTTTCTTATTCGAGCTTCTTTAATTCTTGTGGATATACTCATTTTGATAGCAACAGTATTTTCATTTTGACTTTCTTGTTCTTCAATAGTCTGTCTTTCCATTGGAACGTCGTAGCCCATTAACCAGGCTTCATTTACATTTAGAGCTTTAGCTAATGAGTGGGTTCTATTTTGTTTTGGCTTAAAGTTTCCCGAAATATATTGACTCATTGCAGATTTTGGTATACCTGTTTTTTCGCATAATTCAGATTGAGTTATAGCCCTAATATTCATTGCTTCTTTTAAACGCATATTAAATTTTTGATTCATGTTATCACCTTCTTTTTTAATTGATTATACAATAAGTTTAGAAAAACATCAAGTGTTTTATAAAAAAAGTTTAGAAAATCTAAAAATAAGTGTTGACATATAAAAATTTGGGTGTTATAATAAGTTTAGAAAAACTAAACAAGGGGGGTGTTATAGATGGATTCGAAGTATTTTTATAGTTATGATGATTTAAAAGGGAAAATAAGAGCAAGGTATAAAACGCAGGATAGCTTTGCTACAGCGTTAGGAATTTCAAATACTACTTTAAGTGCAAAATTAAACTGTAAAACTGAATTTACTCATGATGAAATTGCTAAATGTGTAGATTTATTGGGGTTATCTAAAGATGATATTCCTCAATATTTTTTTACAGAAAATGTTTAGAAAAACTAAACAAAAAAACAAAAAAGGAGAGTGAGATTATGCCGAGGGAGAAGGCAGCATATAGGGAGAATCTAGAAAGCGTTTTACAGTTTCTTGGCGATAAATATGGTGATGGACGACACCTATTATGTATTAAAGATGTACAGGACTATACAGGGACCTGCTACGATTTTGCAAAACGCACATTTTTGGGTGGTAAAAAATATATTTCGGCTGAGACGTTTGCAAAAAACTTGAGTGAATAAGGAGGTGAGAGGAATGGCAGAAAAAGAAAAACTAAAAATAGAAATTGAATTAACAGGAATTGATGA
>OLNI01000278.1_pt1 | contig 52782 bp, 41 predicted proteins | sample 1672921 | NCBI WGS metagenome assembly OLNI01 (sample SAMEA3136737, study PRJEB25190) | human gut metagenome | biome: human gut; feature: human-associated habitat; material: faeces | place: Austria | collected 2013 | reverse complement strand
TGACCGTAGACCTGATCCAGATGATTGCAGACAAGAACAACCTGCATGATGTGGACACCTGGATGATCTTCAAGTGGGTGTTCAAATCTGCCGCTGCCATCCTCATCGTCTCAAACACCTGGAACATCGTGATGGGCGTGTTTGACGCAGCTCAAAGTGTGGTGGCGCAGGCGGCGGGCATCATCGGTTCCGACGCTTCCATCGACATCTCCTCTGTCATGACCGATATGGAGTCCCGGCTGATGGATATGGACCTGGGGCCGCTGTTCGGCCTGTGGTTCCAGTCGCTCTTTATCGGCATTACCATGTGGGCGCTTTACATTTGTATCTTTATCGTGATCTATGGCCGTATGATTGAGATTTACCTTGTGACTTCGGTGGCCCCCATCCCTATGGCCACCATGATGGGCAAGGAATGGGGCGGCATGGGCCAGAACTATCTGCGCTCGTTGATTGCTCTGGGCTTCCAGGCATTTCTCATCATCGTCTGTGTGGCGATCTACGCCGTGCTGGTGCAGAGTATTGCCACCGAATCCGACATCATTATGGCCATCTGGAGCTGCGTGGGCTATACGGTCCTGTTGTGCTTTACGCTCTTTAAGACCGGCAGCCTCGCAAAATCCGTTTTTAATGCCGGGTAATTAGTTATGCCGATAAATATGTGATAAAGCCTGTAAAATCGCCATATTAAATAAAAAGTATCGGTCTAATTCTAAGCTACTTTATCCTTTCTGATATAGTGTAGGTGATAGCAAGTCACCAACCACAGAAAGGAGTTCCTATGAAATTTGATGAACAAGGGTTCCGTCATCTCGTTGACGAAACCAAAGCTACAATTATGCGGTTAGGTACAACGTCCCATGTCGTTCTTGACCGTTACAAGCGCTTTACCGAAATGCTAGTAGAACACTTAAAAACTCTGGATCAGCCGTTTGAATTAACACATTGCCTTGAATGGGTTAATTCTCTGGAACACGATCCGGCTTCTGTGCTTAGTGCGTCTTATGTTGACTGGATAGCACTGCACAGATTTGTCCATCTGCTGGCAGAACAGCAGGCCGGAACACTGACGGAGTGGCATCATTATTTGAGCTTTACCCTTGAACTTCCTGAAACAGATGAATACAGAAATATTCTTGTCGAATTTCAAGAAGTAATGAAAGTGGAAGGTAAATATACAAATACCGTAAAGTCGTACAGCTCCATTACCCGCAGACTGCTTCTTTATCTGGAAAGCGTTGGGGTAACAAAGTTTTCTGATGTAAGCAACCAAAACATTCTGGACTACTTCCAGACGGATCGCTTCAAGAACCGAAATCTAAAAGGGTTCCAGACAGAACTGTGCGTTCTGAAAAAGTTCCTGCGGTTTGCGGCGGATGCCGGTTACACAGCTTGTGAGACCCTTCCTTATGCGCTGCCGAAAATTCGCCAGTTCAGAGATAAAATCATCACTACGATTGACGAAAAAATAGAAGCAGACCTTATGGAAGATGAACCGGGCAGTCTTGTCAACAAGAGGGATCAGGCGATTCTTCTGTTAGCGCTGCACACCGGCCTCCGAAGCTGCGACATCCGGGCGTTAAGGTTCTGCGACATCGACTGGGAAAAAGAGACCATCCACATCCGCCAGAAAAAGACGGGAGTTGACCTTGAAATCCCCATAGACAGCGCCACCCAAAACGCCATTATTGACTACATTCTGAATGAGCGCCGGGACTGTGAGCAGGAGTATATTTTTGTTACGTCCGTAGGCCCGATAAAAAAGCTGGCCCGCAGGCATTACAGGATGAAATACCGCACGCAGGGAACGGAGTCTTATGAAAATCTCCCGCACGATGGTCTCCACATTTACCGCCGTACTTTTGCATCACGGCTCTTGCAGTCAGGAACACCGTTACCGCTCATTTCCGAAATGTTAGGGCATATCGACAAAAACTCTGTCCGTGTGTATCTCTCAACGGACGAAGCAAGAATGAAGCGGTGTGCACTGGACATCTCCCAGATACCCTGCCGAAGGGAGGAATACTGATGTACGCAAGTAAATTTGGTCCAGTCATTGAAGAAATGCTCATTATCCGGCATCGTTCCGGCTTGCAGTTAAAGTTTATTGGTTTTTTCCTTGACGACTTTGATGCTTTCTGCGCCAGAGAGTATCCAGAAGCTGCCCTGCTTACAAAAGAGATTGCTGAAACATGGATTCATAACTCCGATTCTCCATCCCGGCACCACATGGCGCGGCGGGTATTGACAATGAAGCATATCGGGGAATACCAGCAGTCACTCGGCTTCAATGCCTATGTCCCGAATTACCGGATTAAGAGGCCAAAGGCCGAGGAACCCCATCTGTTCACGGATGAACAGCTTGCGTTGTTTTTTGAAACTGTTGACACAAAACTGATCCCGACAGAGACGTATCCGTATAAAGATACGATGTTCCCGGTATTCTTCCGACTGGTTTACTGCTGTGGCCTCCGCAGCAGTGAAGCGTGCAACCTGAAGGTGTCGGATATTGACTTTCCAAAAGGGACGATCTGTATCTATCAATCGAAGGGCATGAAAGACAGGGAGCTTCCCTTATCGGATGACCTTCTGGACTTATGCTGCCGCTTTGACCGGTACTACCAGAAACAGTTTCCCGACCGTACCTATTTTTTCAAGCCGAATCAGGAACGGGAACACATGACAAGCGCCGATGTCAGCAAAATTTTTCAAGCTATACTCAAAAAGGCGGGCTTATTGGATCTGCCCGGAAAGAGGTTTACAACGCATGGCCTCCGGCATCTCTTTGCTGTTCAAAACATTAAAAAATGTGCTGACGCAGGAGAAGATTTCTACAACTGGATTCAGTATCTTTGCAGGTACATGGGGCACAAGCACATCCGCTATACGCTGTACTATCTGCATATCGCATCCCAGCTTTTCCCGGTGTACCGGGAGAAGCTGAATGCCCTTGAGAAAGGAATCGGTGTGGTCTATGCGGAAGAATAAACAAAAACAGAATAAGATGTTTTTCATCTACACAAAGGACTTTTTCAATCACTTGCGCTCTGAACTTCATAGCGAACGGACAATCGAGACTTACTGCCAGTCGCTGAACGCTTTCCGCATCTATCTCTATGAGACCTACTCAAAAACCGTTGACCAGATCACGACCGATTTTGTCACGGAAGAGATTATCCGCGAATTTTTAAGCAGCGTTGCCGACAGCAACAGTGTTGGCACACGGAATGTCCGGCTGTCCGGGATAAAGGCATACCTGAAATATGCCGCTACCCGTGATATGGAGCTTGTACCCCTGCAAATCAGCATTTCTGCCGTGAAGCACAAGAAAACGTATCCGAAACGCCATAACTGGCTGGATAAGGCAGATGTTGAACTGATCCTCGCGCAACCGCCCCAGACAAAGATAGGAATACGGGATCGCTTCATTATCCTGTTCCTTTTCTCAACCGGGGCGCGGCTTGCTGAAATACGTTCCGTCCAGTTAAAGGACGTCATTATAAATGAAAAGTATCCATACATCCGAATTACCGGCAAAGGGAACAAGCCGCGTATCGTTCCCATTCCGGAGGATTCTTTTCTCGAAAACTATAAGTATTACTGCCGCCTTTACCATCCCAAAGGAGACCCGGAGAGTTACCTGTTCTATCCAACTGCGAGGGGCAGCAATGAAATGATGTCCGAGGACAACGTGCAGCGCATCCTGAAAAAGTATGGAGATGCCGCCCGCAGTTCCAATCCAAAGCTGCCTTCCATTCATCCGCATCTTCTCCGACATTCCTATGGAGCGCAGCTATACAGGCTTGGGGTTTCTCTCCCAGAGATAGCAAAACTTCTTGGACATGAGGATATTTCCACAACTGAAATCTATGCGGAAACCGATCCTGAAATGGCGGCAGAAGCGATCTCAAAGATGTTAGGCAAGCAGCCGGTAAGGAAATGGGACTCCCTTACCGAAGATGAAAAGTTAAAAATCTTAGGACTAAAGTAGCTCAGAATTAGACCGATACTTTCTTGCGAAACATGGTGTAAAAACCGGCTTCAGCAGAATTTATCGGTCTTATTTTTTACGAGGCATTAAACACGTTAGACCGATGTCGGTCTAATATCTTCAATGCACATTAACCAGGAAGGAGGTAATCCCTTTGGCTTATGTACCCGTACCCAAGGATCTTACGAAAGTCAAAACCAAGGTCGCGTTCAACTTAACCAAGAGGCAGCTTGTCTGCTTCGGCGGCGGTGCGCTCATCGGCGTACCGCTTTTCTTCCTGCTCCGGGGGCCTGTGGGAAACAGCGTGGCTGCCATGTGTATGATGTTGGTCATGCTGCCCTTCTTCATGCTGGCGATGTATGAAAAACACGGTCAGCCCCTGGAAAAGATCGTGGGCAACATCATCAAGGTGGCCGTCATCCGACCCAAGGAGCGCCCGTATAAGACCAACAATTTTTATGCCGCTCTGGAGCGGCAGGAAAAACTCGACAAGGAGGTGTATGACATTGTTCACGGCAATCAAAAGCTCGCTGCACCGGCTGTTCGGAAAAGACGAAAAGACCGCGCAGCCGGTTAATCAGAAAAAGATGAAAAAGCTGTCCCGTGCCGACAGAAAGCAGATCGAGGCCGCCATCGCCCGTGCCAACTGCACGGACCGAAAAGAGAAGTCGGCTCAGGACAGTATCCCCTATGAACGGATGTGGCCGGACGGTATCTGCCGTGTGGCAGGCAGCCACTACACAAAGACCATCCAATTCCAGGACATCAACTATCAGCTCTCGCAGAACGAGGACAAGACAGCAATCTTCGAGGGTTGGTGTGACTTCCTCAACTACTTCGACAGCTCCATTCAGTTTCAGCTGTCTTTTTTGAACCTCGCAGCCTCCGAGGAAACCTTTGCCCACGCCATCAACATCCCTCTCCAGGGGGATGATTTTGACAGTATCCGGGTGGAATACATGACTATGCTGCAAAACCAGCTGGCAAAGGGCAACAATGGCCTCATCAAGACCAAGTATCTGACTTTCGGTATCGACGCCGACAGCCTCAAGGCCGCCAAGCCCCGTCTGGAGCGTATTGAGACCGACATTCTCAATAACTTCAAGCGTCTGGGCGTGGCCGCCGAGACCCTGGACGGCAAGGCGCGGCTGGCACAGCTCCACGGTATCTTCCACATGGATGAACAGGTGCCGTTCCGCTTTGAATGGGATTGGCTGGCTCCGTCTGGTCTGTCCACCAAGGACTTCATCGCACCGTCCGGCTTCGAGTTCCGTACCGGCAAGCAGTTCCGTATGGGTAAGAAATACGGGGCTGTTTCTTTTTTGCAGATTCTCGCGCCGGAGCTGAATGACCGAATGCTGGCGGACTTCCTGGACATGGAATCCAGCCTGATCGTCAGCCTGCATATCCAGTCCGTGGATCAGATCAAGGCCATCAAGACGGTCAAGCGCAAGATCACCGACCTGGACCGCAGCAAGATTGAGGAACAGAAAAAGGCTGTCCGTGCCGGGTATGACATGGACATCATTCCCTCCGACCTTGCCACCTACGGTGCCGAGGCCAAGAAGCTCTTGCAGGATTTGCAGAGCCGGAACGAGCGAATGTTCCTTGTTACCTTCCTGGTGCTGAACACAGCAGACAATCCCCGGCAGCTGGGCAACAATGTGTTCCAGGCCAGCTCCATCGCACAGAAGTACAACTGCCAGCTGACCCGGCTGGACTTCCAGCAGGAAGAAGGGCTGATGTCCGCGCTGCCCCTGGGCCTCAATCAGATCGAGATTCAGCGGGGGCTGACCACCAGTTCCACGGCCATCTTCGTTCCGTTCACCACCCAGGAGCTTTTCCAGAACGGCAAAGAGGCGCTGTACTACGGGATCAACGCCCTGTCCAACAACCTCATCATGGTGGACCGAAAACTGCTGAAAAACCCCAACGGCCTGATTCTCGGCACCCCTGGTTCCGGCAAGTCCTTCAGCGCCAAGCGCGAGATCGCCAACTGTTTCCTGCTCACCAATGATGACATCATCATCTGTGACCCGGAGGCCGAGTATGCGCCCCTGGTGGAGCGCCTGCATGGGCAAGTCATCAAGATTTCGCCCACCTCCACCAACTACATCAACCCGATGGATTTGAACCTGGACTACTCGGACGATGAAAGTCCGTTGTCCCTCAAGTCTGACTTCATTCTCAGCTTGTGCGAACTGATTGTGGGCGGCAAAGAGGGCCTGCAGCCGGTGCAGAAAACCATCATTGACCGCTGTGTGCGGCTGGTCTATCAGACTTACCTCAATGACCCCCGCCCGGAGAATATGCCTATCCTGGAGGACCTTTACAACCTGCTGCGGACACAGGAGGAAAAAGAGGCACAGTACATCGCCACGGCACTGGAAATCTATGTGACCGGCTCCCTCAATGTGTTCAACCACCAGAGCAATGTGGACATCAACAACCGCATTGTCTGCTATGACATCAAGGAGCTGGGCAAGCAACTGAAAAAGATCGGTATGCTGGTGGTCCAGGACCAGGTGTGGAACCGCGTCACCATCAACCGCGCCGCTCACAAGTCCACCCGCTACTACATCGACGAGATGCACCTGCTTCTGAAAGAGGAACAGACCGCCGCCTACACGGTGGAGATTTGGAAGCGGTTCCGCAAGTGGGGCGGCATCCCCACCGGCATCACGCAGAATGTCAAAGACCTGCTTTCTTCCCGCGAGGTGGAGAACATCTTTGAGAACTCCGACTTCGTGTATATGCTCAACCAGGCGGGCGGGGACCGGCAGATTCTCGCCAAACAGCTGGGCATTTCCCCGCACCAGCTCAGCTATGTGACCCACTCCAGCGAGGGCGAGGGCCTGCTGTTCTATGGCTCCACGATCCTGCCTTTCGTGGACCATTTCCCAAAGAACACCGAGCTGTACCGCATTATGACCACCAAACCCCAGGAACTGAAAAAGGAGGATGAATGACCATGAAACCCAACACCGAACTGAATACCATGATGTTTTTTGACGATGCCCTGGAGGGTGAGCGCACCCAGCTGCTCACCGAGCTGGCCGATGCCGTCAGCGAGACCCGCACGGCGGCGGATCAGGCTGCGGAGCTGAAGGAGGACGGCGAGGCGGGCCTGCTGCGCCTGACGGAAATCTGGTGCGCCATGAACGGCGTCCCGGCCATCGTCATCTTCGAGGGCGGGCAGTCTGAGCTGCTGGCAAATGTGGTGGCGCAGATCTACGCCCATCTGCTCCAGCACCCCTCCCGTGACCCTGTGGGGCTGGCCGTCTATGTGGAGCTGCGCTACATGACGGCCTCCCTCATGCTGGGGGAATGGTTTGAATAAGGAACCGCGCCTGCGCTTTACAGACGAGGAACGCTCTGACCCGGCGCTGGAGAAGCCCATTCGTAAGGCGGACAAGGCCGCCGCCAAAGCGGATAAGGCGCAGGCTAAAATCCCCAAAAAGCAGGTCCGGCAAAAGGCGGTGGACCCGGAGACCGGCAAAGTGACCACCAAGCTGGTGCTGGAGGACAAGAAGAAGCCGCCCTCCAAGCTGTCCCATGCGGTGCGGGATACCCCCGCCAATGCCGCCCTGGGGAAAGTTCACAAGGAAATCCGGGAGACCGAACAGGACAATGTGGGCGTTGAGAGCGCCCACAAGTCCGAGGAGGCTGCCGAGACCGGCGCACGGCTGATGCGGGAAAGCTACCGCAGCCACAAACTGAAGCCCTACCGCAAGGCAGCCCAGGCCGAGCAGAAGCTGGAAAAGGCCAATGTAAACGCCCTGTATCAGAAGTCCCTGCGGGAAAATCCCCAGCTTGCCAGCAACCCCATTTCCCGCTGGCAGCAGAAACAGGCCATCAAAAAGGAATACGCTGCCGCCAAGCGCGCTGGTCAAGCTGCCGGGAATACCGCAAGCACAGCCCAAAAGACCGGCAAGGCCGCCAAGACGGTCAAGGAAAAGGCACAGCAAGCGGGCGCGTTTGTCATGCGCCACAAAAAGGGCTTTCTGATTGCTGGCGCAATCTTCCTGCTGGTCTGTATGCTGCTCAACACCATGTCCTCCTGCTCCATGATGGCGCAGAGCATCGGTTCTGTGGTGTCCGGCACCACCTATCCGTCGGATGACCCGGAGCTGGTGGCGGTGGAGGCGGACTACGCTGCCAAGGAAGCGGCGCTGCAAGCCGAGATCGACAACATCGAAAGCAGCCATCCGGGGTATGACGAGTACCGCTACGACCTCGACATGATCGGGCATGACCCCCATGAGCTGGCGGCCTACCTGTCCGCTGTCTTGCAGGGCTACACCCGACAGAGCGCCCAGGCAGAACTGGAGCGTGTATTTGATGCCCAGTATCAGCTGACGCTCACCGAGGAAGTTGAAGTACGCTATCGGACGGAAACCCGGACTGACAGCGAGGGCAATAGCTACACCGTTCAGGTTCCTTACGACTACTACATTCTGAATGTGAAGCTCACCAGCAAGCCCATTTCGTCTGTTGCCTCGGAGCTGTTGACCCCGGAACAGCTGGAGATGTACCAGGTGTACCGGCAGACGCTGGGCAACAAGCCGCTGATTTTCGGCGGTGGTTCCTCCGACACCAGCGATTCCGAGAGTTTAGCTGGTGTTGAGTTCGTCAACGGCACCCGCCCCGGCAATCAGGCCGTGGTGGATATAGCGAAAAGTCAGGTGGGCAATGTGGGCGGTCAGCCCTACTGGAGCTGGTACGGCTTCAATTCCCGTGTGGAATGGTGCGCCTGCTTCGTGTCCTGGTGCTACGGCCAGATGGGGCTGTCTGAGCCGCGTTTTGCCGCCTGCCAGTCTCAGGGCATCCCGTGGTTCCAATCCCACGGACAATGGGGCGGGCGTGATTACGCCAATATTGCCCCCGGCGACGCCATCTTCTTCGATTGGGACCTGGATGGCAGCGCCGACCATGTGGGCCTTGTGGTCGGCACGGAAGGCAGCCGGGTCTACACCGTGGAGGGTAATTCCGGGGACGCCTGCAAGATCAAGAGTTATTCCCTGTCCTACGAGTGCATCAAGGGCTACGGCCTGATGAACTGGTAAGGCCGATTTATGAGAAAAGGAGTGATTGAAATGGCTAAGAACAAAATTCAGCGCATTGACCAGGAGATTGCCAAGGTCCGCGAGAAGATCGCGGAGTACCAGGATAAGCTGAAAACCCTGGAGGCGCAGAAAACCGAGGCGGAGAACCTGGAGATCGTCCAGATGGTGCGCGCCCTGCGGCTGACCCCGGAGCAACTGAACGCCATGCTCTCCGGCGGTGCGGTCCCCGGCATGGCCGCTGCCTCCGCCGATTACGACGAACAGGAGGACATCGACCATGAAGAATAAGAGAATTTTCAAGACCTTTTCGGCCCTCTGCGCTGCCCTGGTGCTGATGATGGGCCTTTCCGTGACTGCTTTTGCCCAGGGGACGGATCAGCCCCCGGCAGAGGACGCCACCAACGACACCAATGTGGTGGTGGAAGAAACCGCGGACAGCCCGGCCCTGACCCCGGAGGGCAACGCCGCCCTGGTGGATGATTTCGGCGGCAACAAGCAACTCATCACCGTCACCACCAAGGCGGGAAACTACTTCTACATCCTCATTGACCGGGCCAACGAGGACAAGGAAACCGCCGTCCACTTCTTAAACCAGGTGGACGAGGCGGACTTGACGGCGCTGATGGAGGACGGTCAGACTACCCAGGAGCAGCCCGCCACTTGTACCTGTACGGAGAAATGTATGGCCGGTGCGGTGAATACGGCCTGCCCGGTGTGCGCCACCAATATGAGCGCCTGCGCGGGCAAGGAGCCGGAACCGGAAACCCCGGAGGAAACCCCGGAGCCGGAGGAACCGGCGCAGAACGCCACGGGGCTGAATCCGGCCATTCTTTTGGTGGTGCTGGCCCTGCTGGGTGGTGGCGGAGCTTTGGCCTACTTTAAGCTGGTGAAAAACAAACCCAAGACCAAGGGAAACGACAATTTGGACGATTACGACTACGGCGAGGACGATGCCGACCAGGAGGACGAGGCCCCCTGGGAGAGCGAGGAATCTGACGAGCCGGACGCTGACGGGGGCGGCGACGAGGAAAGCGAGGACAAGGCGGATTGACCCGCTTCACCGACAGCCCCTATGAACGCATGATGACACGCAGGCCGGAGGGCGGGAAGGAAACTTCCCGCTCTCCCTCTTTATCTCCCGGCCACCCCTGTTATGGCTGTGGGAATTACCGTGACGGTCAGCCCTGCGTGGGATTCTGCCACCGGCAGCTGACCGCATGGCTGCGGGAAAGGAGGATGAAAAACCATGAAGCTGGTAATCGCTGAAAAACCGTCCGTTGCCCAAAGTCTGGCCGCCGTGATCGGGGCCGCCGCCCGCAAGGACGGCTACCTGGAGGGAAACGGCTGGCGGGTGAGCTGGTGTGTGGGCCATCTGACTGGGCTGGCCGATGCCGACGCTTATAACCCCGACTACGCCAAGTGGCGCTATGACGATCTGCCTATTCTGCCGGACCACTGGCAGATGGTGGTGAGCAAGGACAAAAAGAAACAGTTTGATGTGCTGAAACAGCTGATGAACGCCCCGGATGTGACCGAGGTGGTGAACGCCTGCGACGCGGGACGCGAGGGCGAGCTGATCTTCCGCAGCGTCTACGAGCTGGCGGGCTGCCAGAAGCCCATGAAGCGGCTCTGGATTTCCTCGATGGAGGATTCCGCCATTCGGGAGGGCTTTGCGAACCTGCGCCCCGGCGCGGACTATGACGGCCTGCGTGATGCGGCTCTCTGCCGCGCCAAGGCGGATTGGCTGGTGGGTATCAATGCCACCCGGCTGTTTTCGGTACTGTACCACCGGACCCTCAACATCGGGCGCGTCATGTCCCCGACGCTGGCCCTCATCGTCCAGCGGGAGGCCGAGATTGACACCTTCAAGCCAGTGCCGTTTTACACGGTCACGCTGGAACTGCCCGGTTTTTCCGTTTCCGGGGAACGCATGGCGGACAAGGCCGCTGCCCAGCAGCTGAAAACGGCCTGCCAGGGTGCGGCTACCATGGTGAAAAAGGTGGAGCGCAAGGACAAATCCGAGAAGACGCCCGCCCTCTATGACCTGACTACACTCCAAAGAGACGCCAACCGGCTGTTGGGATACACCGCCCAGCAGACCCTGGATTACCTGCAAAACCTGTATGAAAAGAAGCTCTGCACCTATCCCCGGACGGACAGCCGCTATCTGACTTCGGATATGGCGGCCAGCCTGCCGGAGCTGATCCGGCTCACCGCTGGGGCGCTGCCCTTTGCCGCTGGTATGGAGCTTGCCTGCAATGCGGCCCAGGTCATCAATGACAAGAAAGTGACCGACCACCATGCGGTGATCCCCACCCGCAACCTCCCGGGCGCAGACCTGTCCAGCCTGCCGGTTGGCGAAAAGGCGGTGCTGGAGCTGGTGGCCCTGCGGCTGCTGTGCGCTGTGGCTCAGCCCTATACTTTTGCTGAAACCGCCGTTGTTGTGGAGTGCGCCGGTGCTGAGTTTGCTGCCAAGGGCCGCACGGTGAAGCAACTCGGCTGGCGGGCGCTGGATGTTGCCTACCGTGCTGGGCTGAAAAATGCGGAGCCGGACAAGGAAATCGAGGACAAGGCTCTGCCGGAGCTGTCTGAAGGTCAGACGCTGCCCCTTTCTGGTGTTGCCGTCAAGGAGGGCAAAACCACCCCGCCCAAGCACTTCACCGAGGATACGCTGCTTTCCGCGATGGAGACTGCCGGGAAGGACGATATGCCGGAGGACGCCGAACGCAAGGGCCTGGGAACCCCGGCCACCCGCGCCGGTATCTTGGAAAAGCTGGTGTCCACCGGCTTTCTGGAACGCAAAAATAGCAAGAAAACCGTGCAGCTCATGCCCTCCCATGATGCGGTATCCCTTATCACCGTGCTGCCGGAGCAGCTGCAATCGCCCCTGCTGACCGCTGAATGGGAGTACCGACTGGGTGAGATCGAGCGCGGCGAGCTGGCCCCGGAGGATTTCATGGATGGAATTTCCACCATGCTAAAGGAGCTGGTGGGAACCTATCGGATGATTAAAGGCACCGAGTATCTGTTCACTCCTCCCCGCGAAGTGGTGGGCAAATGCCCCCGCTGCGGCGGTGATGTGGCAGAGCTGCAAAAGGGGTTCTTCTGCCAGAACGAGGGCTGCAAATTCGCCATCTGGAAAAACAACAAGTGGTGGGAGCTGAAGCGCAAGCAGCCCACCAAGGTCATCGTGACGGCGCTGCTCAAAAATGGCCGCGCCCATGTAAGCGGCCTGTACTCCGAGAAAACTGGCAAGACCTACGACGCCACCGTGGTGCTGGAGGACGATGGGCAGTACGCCAACTTCAAGCTGGAGTTTGACCAGCAGAAAGGCGGCAAACGATGAAGCTCTCCCTCTATGAACAGGAAACCATCATCCTCTACAACCAGGCTGAAGCCACCGCCGAAGTCTATACCCATGACCCCCGGCTGCTGGAAAAGCTGCGGCGGCTGGCGGAGAAATACCCGGACCAGATTATGAAAAAGGACCGCCAAACCTTTCTCGTTCCCAAACGCTGCGTGTCCGTCCGGGAACCGTACAGCGCCGAGCGTCGCAAGGCGGCCAGTGAACGGGCCAAGGCTGCCGGGTACAGGCCGCCCACCCCCAAGAAGGGCAGCGAGTAAGCATGGCTGAAAGTGTCTTTGAGGCCGTCAAGCAGTCTGTCACCGTCCGGGAGGCAGCGCAGATGTACGGGATCGAGGTCAACCGGAGCGGCATGGCCTGCTGCCCGTTCCACGATGACAAAAATCCCAGCATGAAGCTGAACGAGGAATACTTCTACTGCTTCGGCTGCGGAGCCACCGGTGATGTAATCGACTTCACAGCGAGGCTCTACAATCTGTCCCCCAAAGAGGCCGCCGAGAAGCTGGCCCAGGATTTTGGCCTGGCTTATGACAGTCAGGCCCCTCCCCGGAGGCGCTATATCCGACAGAAATCCGAGGCCCAGAAATTCAAGGAGGACCGGGACCATGCCTTTCGTGTCCTGGCCGACTACTTTCATTTGCTCCGCAAGTGGGAAACGGACTACACACCCAAAACACCGGAGGAAAATCCACATCCCCGATTCATGGAGGCAATCCAGAAAAAGGACTATGTGGGCTATCTGCTGGATTTTTTCCTGGAGGATACCCCTGATGAACAAAGACTGTGGATTGCCGAACATCAATCAGAAATCGCCAAGTTGGAAAGGAGAGTGAAATTCATGGCTGATAAGCCCACCAACCGGGAGCGGTTGCAGGAAATCACGGCAGGCATTGAACAGGGTATCAAGGAGCTGTTCGAGAGCGAAAAGTATATGCGCTACCTGTCCGTCATGTCCAAGTTCCACCGCTACTCCGTCAACAACACCATGCTCATCTATATGCAGCGCCCGGACGCCACCCTGGTGGCCGGGTTCAACAAGTGGAAAAACCAGTTTGAACGCCATGTGAAAAAGGGTGAGCATGGCATCACGATCATTGCCCCTACGCCCTACAAAAAGAAGATCGAGGAAATGAAGCGCGACCCGGATACCCAGGCTCCTATTCTGGACGCAGATGGCAAGGCGGTCATGGAAGAAAAAGAAATTGAAATCCCCATGTTCCGTCCGGTGAAGGTGTTTGATGTGAGCCAGACGGACGGAAAGCCCCTGCCGGAGCTGGCCTCCAGCCTGTCCGGGACGGTGCCGCATTATGAGGCGTTCATGGAAGCTCTGCGCCGCTCCGCCCCGGTCCCCATCGAGTTTGAGCCGATGGCAGCCAATATGGACGGCTATTTCTCCTCCGAGCAGCAGCGGATCGCCATTCGGGAAGGCATGAGCGAGGTGCAGACTGTTTCCGCCGCTGTCCATGAGACCGCGCACAGTAAGCTCCACGACCCCAAAAAGTACGAAGCGGAGCCAACCTGGAAGATCGTAATGGTGAGCGAGGGCGGTGTCAAGCACGATTATCGCTTGGACTTTGCCACCGAAGCGGAGGCGGAACAGGCAGCCGCCGAGGAAGGCTGGCGCTATGTGGACGAGAATCGGTTTGAGTGGCGGTTGGAAGTGGAGGAAGATCTGACGGCGGTGAAACAGGCCGCCAAGAACCGCAACACCGAGGAAGTGGAGGCCGAGAGCATCTCCTATGCGGTTTGCCAGTATTTTGGTATCCAGACCGGGGAAAACAGCTTCGGCTACATCGCTTCCTGGTCCAAGGACAAGGAGCTGAAGGAGCTGCGGGCCAGCCTGGAGACCATCAACAAGACTTCCTGTGAGCTGATTAACGACATCGAGCGCCACTATAAGGAAATCTGCAAGGAGCGCGGCATTGACCTGACTGCCGCCCCGGAGCCTGAGCGGGACCCTATCGAGCAGCTGGCAGCAGACATCGACCAGTTCACTTTCGATTATGACCCTTATGAGTATCGGAACAATGCAGATAGCCGTGAGGACGCACTGCACGAACTGACTGCCACACTCCGAAGCGGAGATGCCAGCGGTGTACGCGAATGGCTCCAGAATATCGTGAACGAGGACGAACCGGATGAAACCACCAAAAAAGCTGCCGAGCTTATGGGACGCCTGGATCAGCTGGTGCCGATGACTGAACCGGAACCTGATCCCAACCTTGTGAAGATGGCCGATGAAGCGATGGCGATGGGCGTGGATACTGACTGGAACTCTGATAAGGAATTTCCGTTGTCTTTCGATACTGAAAGTCCCCAGCCCAGCGCCGAGTACCGGGAGGACCTGCTGGTGCTGGATGATACCACCTATCTTCATGTTCAGCCCTGTGATACCGGATGGGATTACACGCTCTACGATGTAGCGACCATGAAACAGTTGGACGGCGGCCAGCTGGATGGAGCAAATATGGGGCGTTCTGAAGCTATCCGCCACATCTGTGAGGACTTGGGCATGGGCAGCAAGTCCATCAAGTATGCCCCGCTGTCCATGATCGAGACTTTGCAGGAGGCCGCCTACCAGCAGACCGCAGAAGCTGTCGCCACCCAGCTGCCGGATACCCAGGAGCAGGCGTTGGACGAGTATCCCATGCCGGACCCGGCACTGACCCAAGATAACCTGGAAAAGTGCGGCTACTTGGATAGTGACCTTTTGCCCCTCTCCAAAGAACGAGCCTATGAGCTGATGGAGAGAGACCTGACCGTTTATATCGTCCAAGAGGGTGAAAACCCTGAAATGGCCTTTGACACCGCCGACCTGGACGCCCATGACGGTATCTTTGCTGTGTCCCGCGAGGAATGGGAAGAAAGCCCGGAGTTTGATAAGCTGGTCAAGGATCGTATGGACCACCAGGAGGAACGGGAGCAGGCTTTTCTCTCCCACAAGGGGGACTGCTTCGCCATTTATCAGGTGAAGCACACCGACGAGCTGCGGGACATCCGCTACGAGGGCCTGGAATGGCTCCAGTCCATCGGGCAGACGGTGCAGCGGGACAACTATGAGCTGGTCTACACCGCTCCGTTGCTGCCCTCTGACCTGAAAGGCGATACCGCCGAACAGCTCTTTTACCGCTTCAACAATGAACATCCCGCCGATTACCGCCATCCGTCCATGAGCGTCAGCGACATCGTTGCCATCAAGCGGGATGGCAAGGTATCCTGTCATTACTGCGACAGCTTCGGCTTTGAGCAGGTTCCCGGATTTCTGCCGGACAATCCGCTGAAGAACGCAGAAATGGCGGTGGAGGATGACTACGGCATGATCGACGGTATCATCAACAACGGCCCCAAGGAGCCGACGGTAGCTCAGCTGGAACAGCAGGCCCGCAGCGGCCAGCCCATTTCCCTCATGGATTTGGCTGCCGCCGTCCACCGGGAGGACCGGGAAAAGAAAAAGTCCGTCATGGACCAGCTGAAAAGCCAGCCCAAGGCGGAACACAAAAAGACAGCGCCCAAAAAGAGTGCGGAAAGGGAGATTTGATATGGGAAACTTCACTTTTGAGGAAACGAACCTGCTTTGTATCTACAACACCGGCAGCCGTACCGGGCTGATCGAGGCTCTGACGGAGATGCGCGGCGAGCTTTCACCGGAGGAAGCCGAGCTGCGGGAGCTGACGGACAGCGCCCTTATGAAGCTCCGGTCCATGAGCGACACCGAGTTTGTCGAGCTGGAGCTGTACCCGGATTTTGAAACATAAAGCGGCTATACAGAGCATAATTTGAATGCTATAATAAAAAATAAGATGCATTCAGAAGGATTGGGATATGGAAATGGATTTGTTGGAACAAAAAATCAAAGTATGTGAAGAGCATTATAGAAAATTTATGGGATTAGACACTTTCCCTGTATATAAATTACAAAGAAAAGAAGTTCGGTTGGATACTGCTCTTCAAAAAGGGTTTGATTCGATTGCAGCAGCCTCGTATGATGTACAGGCTGGGGAACACAGATTTCTTGTTAGCACCAACCTTAGTGTTCCTGAATATGTAATGTTTCACGAATTTACACATATCCTGGATTCCGAAAGGTATGTAAAGAACGATAAAGTCCGGTATGCAGGGCTTTCGGGTTTTTCAGAATATCATGCTTCGCAAGTTGAATTGATACAACTATTGGGAGCAGCCTCTGTCCATGAGATAGAATCATTTTCAATGGACAACATCATAAATACTATTTCGGGTACAAAAAGTGTAAATCAGTATGTAGAGCAAAAGCGTCAACACGCTATTGAGTTGTTTAGCAGAAGAGACTTCCCAGCAGATTTGGACACGCTCAAAGGGGCTTTTGGGGTTTTGTTTAATTATTTTGGTCTTAGGTCTATCTGTGAACTTTATTCTATTGATTTTACAGAAAAGATTGAAAACGAATCATTCCTCAAGATTATTCCTACACAGCAATTTGTTCCACTGAACAATCTGATGCACGGTTGGCTAAATGAAAGTATGATTGATGTAAGCATTAAGATTTATCTAGGAACGATATTTCCTCTCATACAGGAGTTTCACTTAGCATAGTTTCTAAATGCATATCGAGATGCCATAGAAATGTAACATCGGCTCAATTATAAATTATTTATAGTTACGCTACCAGCAGGAAATCCTTCGCGGTTTCCTGCTTTTCTTTTACCCCAAAATGAAAGGAGGAAAAATAATTATGCCATCCAAAGCTGAATTTTACCGGCAGATGGCCGAGCAGGTATCGACCCGGCTTGTGGGCAGCTGGAAGGAATGGACGGCCTTTCTCACTACTGCCGCCCGCCTCTACAAATATCCGTTCCATGAGCAGATGATGATTTACGCCCAGCGCCCGGACGCCACCGCCTGCGCCGAGTACGACCTGTGGAATGAAAAAATGGGCCGGTATGTGCGCCGTGGCTCCAAGGGTATTGCCTTGGTGGACGATTCCGGCGACAGGCCCCGGCTGCGCTATGTGTTCGATATTTCCGACACCGGGACCCGTGAACATTCCCGCACCCCCTGGCTGTGGCAGCTGGAGGAACAGCACATTGGGCCTGTGTCGGCCATGCTGGAACGCAACTACGGCGTTGCCGGTGACGATCTTGCCCAGCAGCTTATTGATGTGGCCGGAAAGCTGGCGAGTGAGTATTGGGACGAGCATCAGCAGGACTTCCACTACATCGTTGACGGTTCGTTCCTGGAGGAGTACGATGAACTCAACATCGAAGTCCAATTTAAGTCTGCCGCCACCGTCAGCATCGTCTACGCCCTGATGTCCCGCTGTGGGCTGGATACGGAACAATACTTCCAGCATGAGGACTTCATGCCGATTTTCGATTTCAATACCCCGGCCACGGTTGGGGCGTTGGGCGCAGCGGTCAGCCAGGTGAACCAGCAGGTGCTGCGGCAGATCGGCGTCACCATCCAGAACTATGAGCGCGAACAACTCGCGGAAAGGAGCGTTACACATGGCGAACAACCTGACTTACACGAGGAACGGCGATTACCTGATTCCCGACCTGAGCCTGAGCGAACAGCCGGAGAAGCCCCTGGGCAAGTACGGCAGGATGCGGAAAGCGTACCTGAAGGAACACCGGCCCCTGATCTACAACCAGCTGTTGCTGACCGAGAAGCTGTACCCGCACCTCATCGAGATCGACGAGACGGCGAACAGCCGTCTGGAGCAGATGATGCCCCAGCTGGCGGAGTCGGCGGGCGCGACGGAGGAGCTGAAAGCCCGCGATCCGATGCGCTGGGTAGGATAAATCCCAACTTTTGGATTTTTCCTAAAATCACAACTTTAAAGAAATCCAAACTTTCATTCAAATATGCTGATAAATACGGCATTTTGTGAAAGAAAAGTTTGGATTTCTTTTTGTTTACACTCCAGTCGATTATGATAGAGCTGGAGGTGATCAAATGAATTTATTACAATCAGACAATACTTATGAAGAACTTATCCAACACATGGAGACGTGTGGCTACAGCCCTTACCACATCCATCGTGTAAAAAGAGAAATGAAGTGGCTTTCCAAAAATCAGGATGCACATGAGATTTCTTCTTATGAAGAAGCCTGCCGTTTACGCTCTTTGGAAACGGAATCCGCTGAGATGAAAGAACAGTTCCGTTCTATTTACAGCCTGTTTCGGCGTTATGCACTCTACGGAACTCTCGTGACCCCAGTCCGTGAACCCTTGTTTCGCCAAAATACATATTCACAGCTTTCCCCATATTTTCAAAACATACTGGACATTTATAAGAAAGACAGTATTGGGCGTGGATTAAAACCCGGTACATACCGCGCGAGTATCTCTGCCTGCAGTGGCCTTTTCCTGCACTGCCAGAAAAAAGGATGCGAAACGTTGGAAGATATCACAGAGGATATGGTTCTGTCTTATTTCTGCACTGAATCTGGAAAACCAGCTTTGAGTTCCAGCACAAAGGTAAATATAGCATCTGTTTTCCATGCAGATCTCGGGATGTATACCAATGCAGCCAGAACAATTCTTTCTTATCTTCCGGCATTGAACAGACGACGAAAAAATATCCAGTACCTTACGGAGAAAGAAATGTCATCCGTCAAGGATGTCCTGATGTCAGAAAAAAGCAACATTACGCTGCGAAACCGGGCAATCGGTATGCTCTTGTTTTTTACCGGCATGCGTTCCAGTGATATAGCCGGGCTGACCTTCTCTGATATAGATTGGGATAAAGAAGAAATCAGGATATTTCAGAAGAAAACTGGAAATGAACTTGTCCTTCCGTTAACTGCACGCATTGGAAATGCCCTCTATGATTATATAACCATGGAACGTCCGCAAAGTGGTTCCAAAAAGATATTTCTATGCGAACGAACCCCCTGTAAACCCATCAGTGCAGGAACAGTTTGCAATGATGCCGGCAGGCTGTATGAAGCCGCATCCATCCGACAAGGGAAACAGGATCGGAAAGGTGCCCATCTTTTCAGGCATAACCTCGCAACTTCTTTTTCCAGAAACGACATCCCCCGCCCTGTGATCAGTGCCACTCTCGGACATGCTGATCCTGATTCACTTGACCATTATCTCTTTGCGGATATCGCACATCTCAGGGACTGCGCAATAAGCATTGAATGCTATCCTGTCGGGAAGGAGGTTTTTTCGTTATGAGTTCTTATATATCAGGATTCTCCGATCTGATCGAACAGTATGAGAAATATCAAAAAGCTTCAGATTCCTGGAGTGACCATGCACATGGGCTGAACATCAGATATTTTGACCGCTACTGCGCCCTACACTATCCCGGACAGCCACTCTGTCAGGAAATGGTAGATGAATGGTGCAGGAAACGTGAGACAGAAACCAATACTTCCTGTTTTACAAGAACTGGCGGTATCCGTTCTTTTATACGCTATCTGCGGGACAGAGGACTGACAACCGTAGAACCGGCATTGCCACCGAAACCGGAAGGAAGAACATATATCCCACATGCATTTACAGACGAGGAACTTCGTAGATTTTTTAATGAATGTGACCGGATCGTCCCATTGCGCCCGGAATTAAAGTATAAGATGAAAAAAATCACATGTCCTGTCTTTTTCCGGCTTTTATACAGCAGCGGAATCCGCACTACGGAAGCCAGATATCTGAAACGGGAAGATGTTGACCTTGAACATGGAGTGCTGAACATCCGAAAATCAAAAGGATATGACCAGCACTATGTAGCTCTCCACAAAAGCATGACAGAACTTTTGAAACAATACGACAAAGTGGCCGAATCCATTCGCCCGGATCGTACTTATTTTTTTGAGACCCCTAATGGGAAGTATTATTCCAGACAGTGGGTTACGCAGACTTTCCAGTGTTTGTGGGAAAAAGCGAATGGAAAACAGAATAAAGCGGTTGCCTACGATCTCAGACATAACTATGCCGCCATGAACATTGACCGCTGGACAGGTGATACGTTTGAATTTAACCAGAAGCTGCATTATCTTTCCAAGTCCATGGGACACAGGAGCATCGAATCTACTTTGTACTATTATTCAATCACCCCCTGTCTCGCTGATATCCTGCTGAAAAAAACAGAAAACAGTTTCAACGAACTGTTGCCGGAGGTAGGACATGAAAAAAACTGATGATGCTGTTAAAATCGCACGGTATATCTCAGAGTTTTTGGATGTTTATGCTCCAAACTTCCTTACTACCAGCGAACATACACTGAAATCCTATCGGAATGCTCTTGGATTATACATAAACTTTCTCGAAACAGAGTCTGTTACTCCGGGAAGCTTTTCCAGACACTGCTTTGAACGGGAGAAAATAGAAAAATGGATCGTGTGGTTAAAAGAATCCAGAAACTGTAGCCCCGAAACATGTAACGTACGGCTTGGTTCCCTGCGGGTCTTTCTGGAATTCCTCGGAAGCAAAGACATCGAATACCTGTATCTATATCAGGAAGCGCAGAAAATAAAACGCCAGAAATATACCAAAAAGAAAGTGGCCGGTTTTACACGTGATGCGGTAGCTGCCATGCTCGCAGTACCGGATGTATCTACAAAAACAGGGAAAAGGGATCTTGTATTTTTAACCCTTTTGTATGCAACGGCTGGACGGCTGGATGAAATCCGCTCTATAAAAATCCGTCATCTGCACCTTGATGGCAAAAAGCCCTATGTAAACCTGATAGGAAAAAGGGATAAAATAAGAACTGCATATCTTCTCCCCAAGGTAGTTGCTTACATCAAAGTATATCTAAGTGCTTTTCATGATGGCATACCTGACCCTGATGCATACCTGTTCTATTCACGGGTAGGTGGTAAATACACAAAGCTCTCAGAACCCGCACTGGCAAAGCGGATAAAAATATGTGCAGAAGCAGCACACAAAAGGTGTCCGGATGTTCCCCTTGATGCCCATGCCCATCAGTTTCGCCATGCGAAGGCATCGCATTGGTTGGAGGATGGAATTAATGTTGTACAGGTGAGTTTCCTTCTGGGGCATGAACAGTTGGAAACAACAATGCGATACTTGGACATCACAACAGAAGACAAGATAAAAGCGTTGGCTACGCTGGAAGATGAAACACAGAAAACTATCCCTAAGAAATGGAAGAACAAGAACGGCACACTGACAGATTTCTGCGGTCTAAAAAAATAGAAAAACACAAAAAGAAATCCAAACTTTTCTTTCACACAATGCCGTATTTATCAGCATATCTACATGAAAGTTTGGATTTCTTTAAAGTTGGGATTTTGGGCCTGATGAACACCTGCAAGGCCCAGGCCGAGGAGATTCTGATGGCGGAGCTTATCAACAGCTGACCTTAAACCTGTTCCTCTCCGAAGCGGAACAAATCCAAAGAATAGACGAAGCAGAGAATGTGCAAACATCCTCTGCTTTTTCTTTTGCCCAAGAACAGCCGCAGCCGGAAACTACCGGCCATGAGACAGAGGCGGCAAAACCCACCCTCCGGGAGCTGCATGAGCGATACAAGCCCATTGTGCTGGAGGCCGTTACCCAGGACATCAGATACCGGAACGCCTGCGGTCACAGTGATTATGAAAACGCTATGATCGAGTGTAATGCTGCTGTGCGCCGCGTCATTCTTGATTCCCACGATATAGAGCTGATCCGCCTGTTCTCTGATGTGCCGGAATTTCGCCAGCGGCTGCACCGAGAAGTGGCAGACGAAACCTATCCCAAGCTCCATGAGCTGCTGCGCCCTCTCTCGGACAATGACATTGACCGGGCTATCCAGGAGTGGAACGGCAGGATCGAGAGCAAACACGCCGTTGTCCGCTACATGAAAGACCATGCACGGGAAAAAGACACCGCTGTGTGGCTGGCCCATGAGTTTGACGGCGGCGACGGCAAAACTCCGTTTGCGGTCCGCCCGGAAAGCCCCGAAGGAGCGGCGCTTCCCTGGCCCAAGGTGCAGCGCCGGATCGCCCAGCTCATTAAGGAGGATCGCTTCTATACCCAGGTCGAGCAGGACAATCTGGACGATGTGGACCCCATCGCCATCCGAGAGACCCTGGCCCAACGCGGCATTGTGGATGGTCATGTGGTGGACCCGGAAAAGCTGGACGGCGACCCCTTTGTTCAGCAGGTCATGCGGGATGTGGAGACCATATCCAGAGAGACCGCCCAAGCAGACCAGCCGCAACAGACTTCTTCCGACAAAGCGCGTGTTCCTGTGTCAGACGAAGAATATGCTGCGGCCCGTGGCACGGTCCGGGAGCGGACTTCCTACGATCCGGCGGTTTCTCCCTACCATGTGGGGGATATTGTCTATCTGGATGACCGCGCTCACCAGATCACGGAGCTGCGGGATGACACGGTGCAACTGCTGCCCACTGGCATGAGCTATCCCATCTACCGGGCCGAGCGTCAGGAACGGTTTGAGCAGCTTCTGCGGGCAGATAACCGCAACGACTTCTATACCGAGTTCCTACCGGCAGATCTGGATGCGGTGGACCAGGACCTGCGGGATGTGCTGGCACATGGCCTGATCGGTGAGGCGGATAAGGCGGAGCTTTCCCAGCTGCTACACAGCGGCAAGAGCAACCGGGAGGTTGCCCTGTGGCTGAGCCGGGCCTATCCCAACATTGTGGAAACGATGAAGCTGGAGACCGGTGATACCGCCGACTACCGCACTACTCCTGAAGGCATTGAGTTGGAACTGTTGGACGCAGACGAAAAGCGACTGGCCATGCTGTTCTTCCGCTGGGACGAGGCTGCGCCTTTGCTGCGCGGGCTGTACGCCCGTCAGCTGGACGGATTTGGACAGGAATACCCCAAACCGGCTGCCGAAACCCCGACCTTCCAATCCGAGACGGTGGCAGTCTATCCGGGCGACAAGAACCATTTACCCTATGATGTGGTGGTTCAGACCCTGCGAACCGATGAGCCGGAGCCGCCAGCGCCTGCTGCCGAGCCGGAAAGGACCCTGGATGGAGTGCTGGATGAACATCCCATTTCCATTCAGGTCAACGGCGAGTGGCAGACTTTCCCCAATGCCAGGGCCGCCGAAGAAGCTGCCTATGGGGAATACAAGGCCAATCTGCGCCGCAGCGCCGAGAATTTCCGTATCACCGACGATCACCTGGGCGAAGGCGGCCCCAAGGCCAAGTTCCAGGCCAATGTTGAGGCAATCAAGCTGCTGAAATACCTGGAGGAAACCACCGGGCAGGCAACGCCGGAGCAGCAGCAAGTCCTCTCACGGTATGTGGGCTGGGGCGGCCTTGCCGACGCCTTTGACTCTGACAAGGAAAGCTGGAGCAAGGAATATGCCCAGCTGAAGGAACTGCTGACCCCGGAGGAATACGCTGCCGCCAGGGGGTCCACCCTCAACGCCCACTACACCAGCCCTACGGTGATCCGCGCCATCTATGAGGCCGTGGGCCGCATGGGATTTGAGACCGGCAACATCCTGGAGCCGTCCTGTGGCGTGGGTAACTTCTTCGGTATGCTGCCAGAGGAAATGAGAAACAGCCGTCTGTACGGCGTGGAGCTGGATTCCATCAGCGGGCGGATTGCCCAGCAGCTCTATCCCAAGGCAGACATCACCGTGGCGGGCTTCGAGACCACCGACAGGCGGGACTTCTATGACCTTGCCATCGGCAATGTGCCTTTCGGCCAGTATCAGGTTCGGGACAAAGCCTATGACAAGCTGAATTTCAGCATCCACAACTACTTTTTTGCCAAGGCGTTGGACCAGGTGCGTCCCGGTGGCGTGGTGGCCTTTGTCACCAGCCGCTACACGATGGACGCCAAGGATTCCACCGTGCGCCGGTATCTGGCCCAGCGCGCCGAGCTGCTGGGGGTAATCCGTTTACCCAACAATGCGTTCAAAGCCAATGCGGGAACCGAGGTTGTATCGGACATCATTTTCCTGCAAAAGCGGGATCGTCCGCTGGACATCGTGCCGGAGTGGACGCAGACCGGACAGACCGAGGACGGCTTTGCCATCAACCGCTATTTCCTGGACCACCCGGAGATGGTGCTGGGCCGACAGGAGCCAGAAAGCACCGCCCACGGCATGGACTACACCGTGAACCCCATCGAGGGGCTGGAACTTTCTGACCAGCTGCACGATGCGGTGAAGTATATTCGCGGCACCTACCAGGAGGCCGAGCTGCCGGAGCTGGGCGAGGGCGAAGCCATCGACACCTCCATCCCCGCTGACCCCAATGTGAAAAACTACTCCTACACTGTTGTGGACGGCAATGTGTACTACCGTGAAAATAGCCGTATGGTTCGGCCTGATCTCAATGCCACCGCCGAAGCCCGTGTCAAAGGCATGGTGGGGCTGCGGGAGTGCGTCCAGGAGCTGATCGACCTGCAAATGGATGCTGCCACACCGGACAGCGACATCCGGGAGAAGCAGGCGGAGCTGAACCAGCTCTATGATGATTTTTTCGCCAAGTACGGCCTTATCAATGACCGGGCGAACCGGCTGGCCTTTGCCGATGATTCCAGCTATTATCTGCTCTGTGCGCTGGAGATCGTGGACGAGGACGGCAGGCTTGAGCGCAAGGCGGATATGTTCACCAAGCGGACCATCAAGCCCCATGAGGCGGTGACTTCCGTGGACACCGCCAGTGAAGCTCTGGCCGTATCTATCGCGGAAAAAGCCCGTGTAGACATGGAGTACATGGAACAGCTCACCGGAAAGACCAGCGACGAACTGGCCGCCGAGCTGCAAGGCGTGATCTTCCGCCTGCCTGGGCCGGTGCCGGAGGGAGAACGGCCTACCCATGTGACCGCCGATGAATACCTGTCCGGCAATGTGCGGCGCAAGCTGCGACAGGCGCAGCGGGCCGCCCAGCAGGACCCGGCCTTTGCTGTCAATGTGGAGGCCCTGACCGCTGCCCAACCCAAAGACCTGGATGCTTCGGAGATTGAGGTGCGCCTGGGCGCTACCTGGATCGACAAAGAGTACATCCAGCAGTTCATGTACGAGACCTTCAACACCCCGTACTATCTCCAGCGCGCCATTCAGGTCAATTACGCGGCCTATACCGCCGAGTGGCAGGTCACGGGTAAAAACTCTGTTTCTGACAGCGATGTGGCGGCCTACACCACCTACGGAACGAGCCGGGCCAATGCCTACAAGATTCTGGAGGACAGCCTGAACCTGCGGGATGTCCGTATCTATGACACCGTGGAGGACGCAGACGGCAAGGAACGTCGGGTACTGAACGCCAAGGAGACCACCCTGGCCGCCCAAAAGCAGCAGGCCATCCGAGACGCTTTCCGCGATTGGATTTGGCGGGACCCGGAGCGCCGACAGACGCTGGTGCGCCAGTACAACGAGGAAATGAACTCCACCCGGCCCCGTGAATACGACGGGTCCCACATCACCTTCGGCGGCATGAACCCGACCATCACCCTGCGGGATCACCAGCTGGGTGCTATCGCTCATGTGCTGTATGGCGGCAATACGCTGTTGGCACACGAGGTCGGCGCGGGCAAGACTTTTGAGATGGTGGCCGCCGCGATGGAATCCAAGCGCCTGGGGCTGTGCCAAAAGTCCCTCTTTGTGGTGCCGAACCACCTGACCGAACAATGGGCTTCGGAGTTTCTGCGGCTCTATCCCTCTGCCAAAATCCTGGTCACGACCAAGAAAGACTTTGAGACCCACAACCGCAAGAAGTTCTGCGCCAGGATCGCCACCGGCGACTATGACGCTGTTATCATCGGTCACTCGCAGTTTGAGCGTATTCCCATCAGCCGGGAGCGCCAGGAACGGCTCCTCTACGAGCAGATTGACGAGATTACCGCAGGTATTGCCGAGGTACAGGCCAGCGGCGGCGAAAGGTTTACCGTCAAGCAGCTGGAACGGACCCGCAAATCCCTGGAGGCGCGGCTGGACAAGCTCCAGGCCGAGGGCCGCAAGGACGATGTGGTGACTTTTGAGCAGTTGGGTGTGGACCGCTTATTCGTCGATGAAGCACACAACTACAAGAACCTGTTTTTATACACCAAGATGCGGAATGTGGCGGGCCTCTCCACCAGCGACGCCCAAAAGTCCAGCGATATGTTTGCGAAGTGCCGCTATATGGACGAGATCACCAGCAGCCGGGGGGTTATCTTTGCCACCGGCACCCCGGTCAGCAACTCCATGACCGAGCTTTACACCATGCAAAGATACCTCCAATATGACCGGCTACAAGAGCTGAGCATGACCCACTTTGACTGCTGGGCGTCGCGCTTTGGTGAAACGACGACGGCGCTGGAGCTGGCACCGGAAGGCACCGGCTACCGGGCGCGCACCCGCTTCTCCAAGTTTTTCAATCTCCCGGAGCTGATGAACCTGTTCAAAGAGGTGGCGGACATCAAGACCGCCGATCAGCTCCATCTGCCCACGCCGGAAGTGGAATACCACAACATTGTAGCCCAGCCTACTGAACATCAAAAAGAGATGGTGCAGGTTCTCTCTGAGCGGGCCTCCAAGGTACACAGCGGCAGCGTTGACCCATCGGAGGACAATATGCTCAAGATTACCGGCGATGGCCGCAAGCTGGGCCTGGACCAGCGCATTATCAATCAGATGCTGCCGGACGAACCCGGCACCAAGGTCAATCAATGTGTCGCAAACATCATGCAGATCTGGCGGGACGGCGAGGCCGACAAGCTGACGCAGCTGGTGTTCTGCGACATTTCCACGCCCCAGGCGGCCCCTGCGAAAAAGGCGGCCAAGGCGCTGGACAATCCCACGCTCCATGCACTGGAGCAGGCTGTGCCGCTGGACGAGCCGGAGCCTGCCTTTACCGTCTATGAGGACATCCGGCAAAAACTCATCGCCCAAGGAATGCCCGCCGATCAGATCGCGTTCATCCATGAGGCCAACACCGAAGTGCGGAAAAAGGAGCTGTTCGCCAAAGTTAGGAGCGGCCAGGTGCGTGTCCTGCTGGGCAGCACCGCCAAGATGGGCGCTGGCACCAATGTGCAGGACCGGCTTGTGGCGCTCCATGACCTGGACTGCCCGTGGCGGCCGGGAGACCTTGCACAGCGCAAGGGCCGTATCGAGCGCCAGGGCAACCAAAATCCTCTGGTCCATGTGTACCGCTATGTGACTGAGGGAACCTTTGACGCCTATTTGTGGCAGACAGTGGAGAACAAACAGAAATTCATCAGCCAGATTATGACTTCCAAATCGCCGGTGAGAAGCTGCGACGATGTGGACGAAACGGCATTGTCCTTTGCCGAGATCAAGGCCCTGTGCGCCGGAGACCCCCGTATCAAGGAGCGCATGGACCTGGATGTGGAGGTCTCCAAGCTGAAGCTGATGAAAGCCGACCACCAGAGCAAGCAGTATCGTCTGGAGGACCAGCTGCTGAAATACTTCCCGGAGGAAATCGAAAAGCACAAGGGCTTTATCCAGGGGTTTGAGGCAGACCTGGAGACCCTGGCCGCCCATCCTCACCCGGAGGATGGCTTTGCCGGGATGGAGATCCGGGGCGATGTACTGACCGACAAAGAAAACGCCGGTGCAGCCCTGCTGGACGCCTGTAAGGAGGTCAAAGGCTCCGAGCCTGTGCAGATCGGCAGCTACCGGGGCTTCACTATGTCCGTAGAGTTTTCGGCCTGGAAACAGGAATATACGCTCCTGCTGAAAGGCCAGATGACCCACCGGGCAAGCCTCGGCACAGACCCACGCGGCAACCTGACCCGCATTGACAATGCGCTCTCTCAAATGCCCCAGCGCCTGGATGCGACCAAGGCCCAGCTGGACAATATGTACCAGCAACAGGCCGCCGCCAAGGAGGAAGTGGGCAAGCCTTTCTCTTATGAGGATGATCTGCGGGTAAAGTCCGCCCGTCTGGTGGAGCTGGACACGCTTCTGAATCTGGACGGCAAGGGCCGCTCTCAGCCGGAGTCCGTGATCGCCAAGAGCGCACGGCCCTCGGTGCTGGACAGCTTGAAGCGTCCAGTGCCGCCCCGCAGCCCCGAAAAGAAACCGAAACAGCATGAGGAGGTGCGATAACATGAATATCAACGATCTGAATACGGCCCTCTATGAGAAGATGGCCGCTGAACAGGACAAATACCGGGACTGGCTGAAAAGCCAGCCCCCGGCAGAGGTCCTGAACCACGCCTACGAATACACCGTCCGGGAGGACATCGTGATGGCGATGGAGGAACTGGAGCTGACCGACACCCAGGCCCAGGCGCTGCTGGATTCGCCCACGCCGCTGGCCGATGTGTACCGTTACTTTGAGAAACTGGAGACCGGCTACATGGATGTGATCCGGGACAGCATTGAGAACCGGGCCGATGATGCTTGCAAGGCCCAGGCGGAGCTGCGGAAAGCCGCCATTTACCCTCACTCCGCTGCCTATGCGAAAGAGCATGGGGAGCTGGAGCAGTACCGGGCCTCCAACAACGCCAATCTCCGATGCAAGGAGGCCATTGAAGCTGCGGTGCGGGAACACTTCGACGGGATGTATCTCAGTCACGATGCCGCCAAGGGCGTGATCGAGACCTACGGCATGGACCGGGTCATGCTGGTCCTTGCCAACACCGTCCAGCTCCAGGACTGGGATGGGCGCTACTCGCCCCGCAACAAGGAATGGGCAAAGACCATCCCCAACTACAACTCCGATACCGTCCGATGTGGGTATGCCCTGAACAGCCACCCCGCTGTTTTGAACGGGTTTATTGATCTGGTGCGCGAGGAACATCTGCGCCGCCAGCCTTTGACGGCAGAGGACATCCAGGCAGAGGCAGAACGGATTTTGCGGGAGCTGCGCGCACCGGATATGCCGAACAGCCCCCACGGGACCCATTACATGGCCCGCATTTCCCCGGAGTTTCTGAATCGTGCCGGGAGCAAAGACCATGATCGGCTGATGAATCTCCTGCCGTTTCGCAGTCTGTCGTTTACCGGTATGAAGGGACTTCCTGGAACCTATGCCACCATTCTGGCCAGCGAGGACCGCTCCAAGGAACTGCGCCAGCCCCGGCCTTCTGTCCGGGAGCATTTGAAGCAGGAACCGAAACAGGCAGCCCCCAAAGCTCCGGGCCATAAGAAACGGGAGCCGGAACGGTGAGCACCCCAAAGCGCAAACGGGAGGTCCAGGTGAATTTTCGGGTCTCCCCGGAGGAGCTGGCGCTGATCGAGCAGAAAATGTCCCAACTTGGGACGAAGAACCGAGAAGCCTATCTGCGGAAGATGGCCCTGGACGGTTATGTGGTGCAGCTGGACTTGCCGGAGCTGAAGGAGCTGGTGTCTCTGCTGCGCCGGAGCAGCAACAACCTGAACCAGCTCACCCGCCGAGTGCATGAGACCGGGCGTGTCTACGACGCTGACCTGGAAGATATAGCCCAGCGGCAGGAGCAGCTATGGGAGGGCGTGAAGGAAATCCTGACCCAGCTCTCCAATCTATCGTGACAGGGGTATATATCCCATCTGCGGAGGGAGGAACGGCGTTCTTTTCGCCGCGCCTCCCTCTGCTTTTTCTTTTTGTCTGTATCCTTGCCTTTTGACGGGGCTTGCCGGATAATAAAGGCAGATAGCAAAGTGTTCTCACATCTCACAAAGGAGTTGAGATACCAATGTTGACCTTTGAAAAGGTTTTAGAGATTTTCGAGGACTATCTGGCGCAGGATATGGAGCTGGAAGTCTACAAGAGCCGGTACGGATATGTCTGTGTGTCCTTCAACGGCTCGCCCCCGGACCCGCCCTATTGCGAGGGTGATGTGTGCCGGACCCCGGAGGAACTATTTGACCATCTGCTGGTCGAGTACGAATCCTTTGCCTCCATTCAGCTGACAAAGGGACGCCGGGAAGAAAACGAGGCCGACGAGGAACAGGTCCGCCGTCTGTGCCAGAAGTATTTGGATCGTCGAGAGGAGGCCATGAAATGACCGCATTGAAGCTGATTTTGAAGATTGTGATTGCGCCGGTGATCCTGCTGCTCACCCTGGCCATCTGGATTTGCGTGGGGCTGGTCTATGTGTCCGGCTTGGTGCTGGGGCTGCTCAGTACGGTGATTGCCCTGCTGGGCGTGGCCGTCCTGGCGACATACTCCCCGCAGAACGGCCTTATCCTGCTGGTGATCGCGTTTCTCATAAGCCCCTTTGGGCTGCCGAAGCTGGCCTTTTGGCTGCTGGGCAAGGTGCAGGATCTTCGGTATTTTCTGCAAGATACAATTTATGGATAGAATGAACGCTCTATTTGATAAGGGATTAAAAGATCCCATCAGATGGAGCGTTTTTTCTTTGCAAAAACTTTAATTAGTTTGCTGGTTTCAACACTACATGTTGAAGATGAACCCAAAAAAGAATATACTATAAAGTGGAAAATAGTATTTGTTTTAGATAATAATTGGCTTTCTGTCAATTAGTGATGACTTGCTACATAGTACATAAAAATGAATTGTGGGTTAACTAGGAGGAAATATGTATTTAAAAAAATTATCCATAGAACATTTCCGAAAGTTCGGGGATGCAAATAATACCATCCAGTTTGCTGCCTCAAAAGATTATAAGGCAGAAAAATATCTGAATATAGCGCCAAAAACGACCTTGATTGTAGGAAAAAACAATAGTGGAAAAACTACTATTGTTGAAGTTTTGCGAAGGCTTTTAGAGCAGACAGACTTTCGGGCAACGGATTTTAATTTTGATTATTTGCAAACCTTGCTCATCAGCTATACGCCGCGCAAGTTAAAAAATGGGAAAATTAAATTCCCGACGATGAAATTTGTTCTAACAATTGGAATAGATAATGACGATCCTGATTTATTAACCAATATTGCACCATTTATAACACTAGGTGAAGTAAAGAACTCTGAGGTGATTATTAAAGCTGTTTGGTCACCTGCCGATGAAGAATTGTTTTTAAAGAAATTATCACAATTTGTAGAGAGTAAAAAGCACTATAAAAAACAACTTTTCAGCCATTTTTTATCCTTCATTGATACTTGCAAATTTGCTCTTACATATTACAACAACAATGATGAAAAACGGGAGGGTTTTCATCTAAAACAACTTATCGAACTCCAGGCTATTGCTGCAAATACAGTCACAAACGGAGATTGCCTATCTTCTGCATTCTCAAAAATTGTAGATTACCGCTATGAACATATTAAAGATGAAAATCCCTTTAGTGAGTTAGATAAGGAAATAGTTACAATTAATGAAAAGCTGACAGGTTATTTCGATAAAGAACACACTTCGTATGTTAACAATTCTTTGGCGAAATTAATCTCGTCAGAGAAATGTAAAATTTTGCTTAGCTCAGATCTAACATTTCAGAAATTACTTAAATCTGTATTAAAGTACCAATATGTTGAGGGGGATAAAAATATCCCAGAGAATCAATTTGGCTTAGGTTATACAAACTTGATGATGATTGTGGCAAATATTATTGGTTATATGGAAAAGTTTCCAGAAACATCGTTTAATAGTCAGATTAACCTAATCACAATTGAAGAGCCCGAAACATTCATGCACCCACAAATGCAGGAATTATTTATTCGAGATGTCAATGTAATGATAGGTGCCTTACTCGAGGGCCATAATAAGCACGTTAATAGCCAGATAATAATAACCACACATTCAGCACATATTCTTAACAGCAAGATTCACGAAGGGAATAGTTTTAATAGTATCAATTATGTTACCGAAAACAACAATTGTACCTGTGCTATCATTTTGGATGATCAAACCATCATACCCAAAAAAGAAAATGAAGCCGAAGAAGATGAAAAAAAGCGTCTTGCTCAACTCCAATATATAAAAAAACATATTACTTTTGGAATATCTCAGCTATTTTTTGCAGATGCCGCCATCTTTGTGGAGGGGATTTCTGAGTATGTATTGTTGCAACAATACATGTCTGAACACGATTTGCTAAAGCAGAAATATGTAACTCTCAATTTGGTAAACGGAGCTTTTGCGCAAGTATATCGTCCTCTTATTTCGGCACTTCATATCCCTGTTTTGATTATTACTGACATCGATTTTAAACGGGAAAAACAAGAGCGAAAAGATAGGATTCAAATGACAGAAGCAGTTTTGTCTAATCGTGAAACCACTAATACTGCACTTACTGAATATTATGGCACAAAGATTGCTAGTCAAATTGTTAAAAGCAACTATTTCCAAGAAGGAAATCTTATGGTTACCTGCCAGAAGGCAGAAATTCAAGGTTACTATGCCACAAGCTTTGAAGAAGCACTGATATTAACTAATTCGAATAATGAGGTTATCAAACAAGTAATAAAAGAATTAAAGCCTCAGGTCTATCAAGAATGTATGGAAGATGGTGGTCTAGCCGAACATTCTTATCGCATTCAGAGATCATTGGCTCAGGATAAGAGCAACTTTGCTAATAGGCTGCTCTATGATATTATCATTGGTACAAATGATGCAAAAGAAATCAAACTGCCACAATATATTATAGATGGAATTGATTTTATTGTTCGTAGATTGGAGGCAATTTAAATGATAGATTATAAAAAGCTGAAAATCTCCGATACAAATAGGATAAAAGAGCAGCAGATAATAGATCAAATTGGTCAATGTATAGATGATGGATTGAGTTGGATATTTAATGCAGGTGCGGGCTCTGGTAAGACTTATGCTTTAGTGCAATCCTTAAAAATGTTGTTGGATAAAAAAGGACCTCAGTTTTATATTCATGGGCAAAAAGTTTTATGTATAACATATACCAATGCTGCTGCAGATGAAATTAAAGAGCGACTTGGCAATACACCTCTAGTTCTAGTTTCTACCATTCATGAGCGAATGTGGGAAATTATTGCTCCATACAAGGATCAGCTTATGAAGCTACATCGAACAAAGCTTCGAGAAGCTATTATAGAAAAGAAAGAACAGTTGCAAGAACAGTCATGGGCACAAGCATACCGGAATCTTTCGGAGCAACAAAAGAATGAGCTGTTGGAAAAAATAAATTCGGAGCATGTACGTGATGCTTTTTTTCAAGTCTGCAATTCTAAAGCTCAGACTGTTAGAGCTGCATTTCCTGAAATTGCAGAAGAATTCCCAGGCTTGATGAAAAACATTGGGAATTTTACAAAGATTATTCGTTGTTTGTATTCGATTAATAGTTTAGCCAAAGCGCTTGACAAAACCAAGCGAAAGACTTGCCCCAAAGTCAAATACGATCCTCGCCTAAACACCGATAGACTATCTAAAATGTTGATTAGTCATGATACCCTTTTAGAATATTCATATTTGCTTATTAGCAGAAACGAACGATTAAAGCAAATTATTTGTGATAAATATCCTGCTGTATTTGTGGACGAGTTTCAGGATACTAATCCTATGGTTGTAAAAACGATTTCTTCCATACACCACCACGCATTAAAAATTGGTCATTCATTCTTAGTGGGGTATTATGGAGATATACGGCAAAATATTTATGATCGTGGTGTTGGTGCAAAAATATTTCAATTACATAAAGGGCTCACGCCCATACAAAAAGAGTTTAATCGGCGCAGTTCCCCTAAAATTATCGGTGTAGCAAATTTAATACGTAATGATGGGTTGATACAACAATCAATATACGAGAAATTTCCAACAAGTGAGGTTCTTTGTGAAGTTTGCCCTGCAACTGCACGAGATGAAATTGTTGAGAAGTTATGTAATCGATGGAAGATTAGTATTGATAATCCTCTCCATTGCTTTGAGTTGACAAATGAACTGGTTGCTAAAAAAAGCGGATTTGAGGATATATATGATTTTTTTAAAAATTGTAGATATTACAAAAGGGGACGTAATTATGAACTCCTTCGCGATCACCTTTTAGCGCAAGATGAAACTAAATTGGGTGATGTACAGAAGCTTTTGTTCCGATTGCTTGATTTTAAGAAAAAAGTGCAAAATGATAAGACTTCCATCAACAATTTATTGCAAATAAGTAGAGTACATCCTGATACGAAAAGCAAATTTAATATCATAAATATTCGTGCCCTAGTAGACAAACTGCATTCTCTTTCCGGTGAAACATTAGCATCATATCTTGAAAAACTGTTTGAGTTTTATCAATTGGGAGATGATTTATATGATGAATGTATAAGATATACTATTGCAGAGGAAATAGATTCCTTGGTAAGTTTGAAACAATACATGCTGGAATGTCTTTTTGTAAATGCGGACGATGCAGCATTAACTGATTTGGAATTGCAAGACAGCAGTACCAGCATTGATAACTTTCTGAATATAAAAATAGATATCTTTGAGTGCTGGTATGATTTTATAAATAGAACTGATAAAAAAAGTGACATTATATATCATACATTCCATAGTACTAAAGGATTGGAGTTTGATAATGTACTTATTCTTTTAACAAAAAAGTTTGGCAGAGATAAAGAGTATTTCGGTTCGCTATTAAAAACATTCCCAGAAAAAATAGATGCTAAATATGATTCAACTGAAATCGGAGCAGCTAGAAATCTTTTTTATGTGGCGGTAACTCGGGCGACAAAAAAACTATGTGTTGCATATTTAGCTGATGAACAAGAACAACTTTCAGATGTTGAACTACAATTAGGGAGTATTTTCACAAAGGTCCATTCTCTCACATAATATATAGGTGAATAGAGTTATTATAGAATTCATTTAAATTTATTCAGCGGTCTGCTTCGGCAGGCCGCTATTCTTTTTCAGAGGAGGTTTGATAGCAATGGCGACCACGCGTATCATGCCGCTGCATATTGGCAAGGGCCGGACCGAGAGCCGTGCCATCAGCGCGATTATTGACTATGTGGCCAACCCGCAAAAAACCGACCACGGCAAGCTCATAACCGGCTATGAGTGCGACAGCCGTGTGGCCGACGCTGAGTTCATGCTAGCCAAGCGTCAGTATATTGCCGCCACCGGACGGGTCCGTGGAGTGGACGATGTGATCGCCTACCATGTCCGCCAGTCCTTCTGCCCTGGGGAGATCACCCCGGAGGAAGCCAACCGGCTGGGCGTGGAGTTTGCCAAGCGATTCACCAAGGGCAAACACGCCTTTATCGTCTGCACCCACATCGACAAAGCCCATGTCCATAATGTACGCCCGGATAGGGCAATGAGAAAAGCAGTATGAGGTACTGCCCCGTAAGATAACGCGGGAAACAACCAGCCTAACCGAAAGGCGAAAGCTGACACGGGAACACAGTACGGCTGGAAAGCGGTAAGTCACCTAAAGGCAATCGGGTGCGACTGAACCGCAATGTTAATCGGATATAAGGTATAAGTTGGATTTACTGAACGTGAGCTTCCAGTTTCTGTTATGTGCCGATAGAGGAAAATTGCCTGAAACCTCTGGTACGGAAAAGGCAAGTTATGGTTGTGGGCTTGTCGGTTATCAATCATTCCGTACAACCTGTAGGGGAACCTATGGTAACGAAGCGAAAGCGATACCGAGAATCCGAATTTACCAAGTTTCATTGCTAACCGGGGATGCCCTAACCAGGAGTGCCGCACGAAAGGGGGAATGAAAAAGCGGCTATGGCTTTGGAGCCTGAAAATCCTGCATGGGTACGGAGTGCTCGTAGTAGTCCGAGAGGGGTAATGACCCTTACATGGCGAAGGGGCACAGTTATTGCGCACTAAAATTAGAAGTTGATTAGGGAGGAAAACCTCACATGAAGCCAACAACGGAAATTTTAGCAAGAATCAGTCAAAACTCACTTGCAAATAAAGAAGAAGTATTTACAAAACTGTATCGCTATCTGTTGCGTCCTGACATTTACTTTGTGGCATACAAAAACCTGTATGCCAACAACGGTGCGGCAACAAAAGGAGTAAACGAGGATACGGCGGACGGTTTCAGTGAAGCCAAAATAGATAGTATTATCAAAGCATTGGCGGACGAAACCTATCAGCCCATGCCGGTGAGGCGAACCTATATCCAGAAGAAGAATAACCGCAAAAAGCTGCGTCCCTTAGGTATACCAACCTTTACTGACAAATTGGTGCAGGAAGTGTTGCGGATGATACTGGAAGCGGTATATGAACCTATCTTTCTGGATGTCTCCCACGGTTTTAGGCCAAAAAGAAGTTGTCATACGGCCTTAAAACAGTTGAGACGGGAGTTCAACGGTACGCGTTGGTTTGTTGAAGGCGACATCAAAGGTTGCTTTGACAACATCAACCACGCTGTTCTTGTAGGCTTGCTGAACAATAAAATCAAGGACGCTCGGATAACCAAGCTGATTTACAAATTCCTGAAAGCAGGATATTTAGAGAATTGGCAGTACCATAAGACGTACAGCGGTACACCGCAAGGCGGTATCATTTCTCCGCTACTCGCCAACATCTACCTGCATGAATTGGACAAGTTTGTAATGAAGTTGAAATCCGAATTTGACACGCCCGGAATGGGACAAATCACACCTGAATACCGAGAGCTGCACAATGAAATCAAACGGCTATCCCACCGCTTGACGAAAGTAACAGGTGAGGAAAGGGAAATGGTGCTGGCAGAGTATAAGCCCAAACGTCAGAAACTGATGACCATTCCCTGCACTGCGCAGACCGACAAAAAACTGAAATATGTTCGGTATGCGGATGATTTTCTAATAGCAGTCAAGGGAAACCGTGAGGACTGTCAATGGATTAAGAGCAAACTGGCCGAGTTTATCGGAGATACACTGAAAATGGAACTCAGTGAAGATAAAACGCTCATAACCCATAGCAGTAAATGTGCAAGGTTCTTAGGCTATGATGTGCGTGTGCGCAGAAGCGGAAAAATAAAGCGGGGTGGCCCCGGTCATGTAAAAATGCGTACCCTCAATGGGGGTGTAGAACTGTTGGTGCCACTTAACGATAAAATCTGTCAATTCGTTTTCACTAAAGGTGTGGCGATACAGAAGAAAGATGGTTCCATGTTTCCAGTTCATCGGAAATATCTGGTTGGGCTCACAGACTTAGAAATCGTTTCAGTATACAATGCGGAGTTAAGAGGAATATGCAACTATTATGGTATGGCAAGCAACTTTTGCAAGCTGCACTATCTTGCCTACCTTATGGAATACAGTTGCTTAAAAACCCTTGCTTCAAAGCATAAAACCAGCCTATCCAAAACCATTGACAAGTTTAATGATGGCACAGGAAAATGGGGTATACCCTATGAAACGAAGCAGGGAAACAAAAGGCGTTACTTCGCAAATTACGCCGACTGCAAAGGCAAGGGCCCTGCTACGGATTACATCAGCAATGCTGCCGTTGTCTACGGATACGCAGTCAATACCCTTGAAAACCGGCTGAAAGCAAAGGTCTGTGAGTTATGCGGAACGACAGAGAGCGGCCATTACGAGGTTCACCACATTAACAAACTCAAAAATCTCAAAGGCAAGGAACGGTGGGAAATCGCAATGATTGCCAAACACAGAAAAACGCTTGTGGTGTGCAGGGATTGCCACAGCAGTATTATCCACAAAAAGTGAGTTTTGTCTGAACGAGCAGTAACAGAGCCGTATACTCCGAGAGGGGTACGTACGGTTCCCGGAGAGGGTGGCGCAAACCTATCACAGCAATGTGACAAGGCGGTGCTTCCCTACTCCACCATATTATTTGGAGTTCGGTCAATTTGGACTGTGACCGGAAGTTCCGCAACTTTTGGGGCAGCACAAAAGCCGTCCGGCATCTGAGCGATACTCTCTGCATTGAGAACGGGCTGTCCATTGTCGAAAACCCAAAGCCCCACGGAAAAAGCTACGACCAATGGCTGGGGGACCAGGCGAAGCCCTCCCATCGGGAATCGCTCCGTGCTGCCATTGACAACGCCCTGGCACAAAAGCCCGCTGACCTGGACGAGCTGCTGAAGCTGCTCCGGGAATCCGGCTGCGAAGTATCCAAGCGCGGAAAATCCTACCGCTTGAAGCTCCCCGGCTGGGGAAAAGTGGCCCGGCTGGACAGCCTGGGCGAAGGCTACACCCAGGAGGACCTGCTGGCCGTTCTTGCCGGTCATAAGCAGCACATCCCACGCAAAAAAATCATCATACAGCCGGAGCCGCCCAAGGTCAATCTGCTCCTTGACATCCAGGCAAAGCTCCGGGCCGGAAAAGGTGCCGGGTATGCGCGGTGGGCCAAGATTTTCAATCTGAAACAAATGGCGCAGACCGTGAATTATCTCACCGAGCATAACCTGCTGGAGTATGCGGTGCTGGAGGAAAAGGCGGCGACGGCCACGGCGCACCACAATGAGCTGTCTGCCAAAATCAAGGCAGCGGAGAAACGCATGGCGGAAATCGCCGTCCTGCGGACCCATATCATCAACTATGCCAAGACCCGCGACACCTATGTGGCTTACCGGAAGGCCGGTTACTCCAAGAAATTCCGCGAGGAACATGAGGAGGAAATCCTGCTCCACCAAGCGGCGAAAAACGCCTTTGACGATATGGGGGTCAAGAAGCTGCCCAAGGTCAAGGAGTTGCAAGCCGAGTATGCCCAGCTCCTGGAGGAAAAGAAAAAGACCTATGCCGAGTACCGGCGCTCCCGTGAGGAAATGCGGGAGTTGCTGGCAGCAAAGGCCAATGTAGATCGGCTCTTAAAAATGGAGGCGGAACACGATACCGAAAGAGAAAAAGACCACGAGCAGCGATGAGCTGATCGTGGTCCAAAGCGTTCGCAGAACGCGCAGCCGCAGAATGAAATTCTGCGTTTATGGGGGCTTGGGGGATACCCTCAACAAGCAGCGCGGAAGCCGAATGGCTATCCAGGGGCATTGCTTGCCTCTTTCCCGCAGGAATAAAATAAGCCAGTGACGAAACCTTCAAATTTCGCTCACTGGCCTACTTTGTTTCAAGTTTCTTGGAAAGTTCCTTTAGCTCCTCGGTAAATCCTCGCGTGTGGTGCAATAAGGTTTCTCGCATCTCCGGCGGACAGTTCATATACAGCAGCTTCATCTCATTCTGTCCTGCTTCGTCCGACGTGAGGTCCGGGTACATAAGCGAGTCCAGAGAAAGATGAACCACCTTTGCCAATGCTTTCAAGATCAGATAAGAAGGATTTCTCCTTGCTTTCTCAATATCGGCAATCTGTTTGGTAGAAACATGAGCTTCATCAGCTAACTGTTCCTGCGTCAGATTTTTTTCTTTTCTTGCTGCGCGGAGTGCCTCCCCCAAGACAGCCAAATCATCAATCGGCATTATCGTTCACCTCAATAATATTGTATCGTTCCGGTTTGATTCGAGGAATAACCTTATCGTTCCGGTTTACAGGTAGGATTATACCGATTTTCTCCCTTGAGGCATGGTCGCAGACTTGTATTCTTCGAGCAATAGAAATATAATAGAATAAATTGCTGGAGGTGTGAAGATGGATTACATGATGCTCAAAGAGGCGAGTGAAAAATGGAAAGTTTCAGTTCGACAGGTAAATTACTATTGTACCGATGGCCGCATTCCCGGTGCTGTAAAAATGGGAACTGTCTGGCTGATACCTAAAGATTCTCAAAAACCAGCTGACAAAAGATATAAAAGCACTCGCAGTAAGGAGGGTGAAGGCAAATGAAGCACATTTTCTTTGTAGAAGATGATTTAAGTTTAATCAATGGATTGTCATTCGCAATTCAAAAGCAAGGATATGAGTTGACGATTGCTCGTACAATCGCAGAGGCGGAACAACTATGGGCAAACGGCAATTATGATTTGGCGGTTTTGGATGTAACTTTGCCGGATGGTTCCGGCTTCGATCTTTGCCAAAAAATCCGGGCATCTTCTAAAGTCCCGATTATGTTTTTGACTGCTGCCGACGAGGAAACAAATATTATTATGGGCCTTGATATTGGCGGTGATGACTATATTACTAAACCGTTCAAGCTGGCCGTTTTTCTTTCGAGGGTAAATGCCCTTCTCCGTCGCAGCGAAAATTATAATCAGGCACAAGATAACAACACTGCCTTGAAATCGAATGGTATAGAGATTCAGCTTCTCAAACAGGAAGTTACTAAAAATGGTGTTGCAGTTAGCTTGACCGCCAGCGAATATAAGCTGCTGTGCCTATTCATGGAAAACCCCAATATCGTTCTTTCACCTGAACAGATTTTGGGAAAACTATGGGATTGTGATGAAAAATACATTGATAATAACACCCTGACTGTATATATCCGGCGGCTTCGCACGAAAATCGAAGATAATCCTGCCGATCCTCAAAAAATTGTGACGGTTCGCCGCATGGGATACAAGTGGAACGAAACAGATAGAGGTGTGTTATGAAAATACTGGTCAATCGAAAAATCAACCGCCTTTTTCTGTGTCAATTGCTGATAATGGCAGTTTTCACCGCAACTGCAATCATCTTTATTGCTCTGAAATTGGAGAATACAGTCTTTTATGTGTCAGCAGCCGCCGTGTTGATGATACTGCTTGTTCTTATCGCCCTGTATTTGTATTTTCGAGAACAAAGCAAAATTATGAATGGAGCCATAGAGCAAATTCGGGAATACATTGCAGGAAACCGAAATGCGCGTATCGAGTGTGATGATGAAGGCGACTTATACCGGCTGTTCCATGAGGTCAATTCCCTGGTTGCGATTTTGAACGCTCATGCCGAGAACGAAGGCCGCGACAAAACCTTTATGAAGAATACCATCTCCGATATTTCCCATCAGTTAAAGACGCCTCTTGCTGCACTTAATATTTACAATGGTTTGATTCAACAGGAAGTGAACGATAACCCGGAGCTGAGGAAATTTGCCTCACTCTCTGAGCAGGAATTGGATCGGATTGAAAATCTTGTGCAAAATCTTTTGAAAATCACCAAGCTGGATGCAGGGACGATCACTCTGGAAAAATCTCGCCAGTATATTGCAGATATGATGGAGTATGTTAAAAAGCATTTTGCCTATCAAGTACAGCAACAAGAAAAATCGCTCATACTCTCTGGCGATGACGAAATCACCCTTTTCTGCGACCAAACCTGGTTAGTAGAGGCAGTCAGCAACTTGGTGAAGAATGCCATCGACCATACAAAGCCAGGTGCAACAATTTCCATTTCATGGAGAGCCTTTGCGTCTGTCATTCAGATCATTGTAAGTGATAATGGCAGCGGCATTCACCCGGAAGATCTGCCCCACATTTTCAAGCGGTTTTACCGCAGCCGATTTTCAAAAGATACGCAAGGGATCGGGTTGGGCCTGCCGCTGGCAAAGGCCATTATAGAAGCACACAATGGAACGATTGAGGTGGATAGCACACTTGGGGTTGGAACAACCTTTACGATCAACTTTTTGATTCCTACAAAATTGTAGGGTTCCTGTCATAATGCAGTAGGGTTGAAGTGCTACTCTTTCTATACCAAGACAGAAAGAGGTGTAATCTGATATGAATTTGTTAGAGGTCAAGAATATCTCTAAAACATACGGGACCGGCGAAGCTACGGTCCACGCTCTGAAACAGGCGACTTTCTCCGTCCCCAAGGGCGAGTTCGTTGCGATTGTCGGTGAGTCCGGCTCCGGTAAAAGTACGCTGCTGAACATGATCGGCGCGCTGGATACCCCCACTTCCGGGAAAGTGTTCATCGACGGCAAGGATATTTTCTCGATGAAGGAACGCAACCTGACGGTATTCCGGCGGCGGAACATCGGCTTTATCTTCCAGAGCTTCAACCTGATCCCGGAGCTGACGGTAGAGCAAAACATGATCTTCCCGGTGCTGCTGGACTACCAAAAGCCTAACAAAAAGTATCTGGAAGAACTGCTGACGGTATTGGGCTTGAAAGAACGGCGCAACCATCTGCCCAGCCAGCTTTCCGGCGGCCAGCAGCAGCGCGTGGCGATTGGCCGTGCGCTGATTACCCGCCCGGCTCTGATCCTGGCCGACGAACCCACCGGCAACCTGGACACCCAGAATACCAGCGAAGTGATTGCCCTGCTGAAAGAAGCCTCCCGGCTGTATGAGCAGACCATTGTGATGATTACGCACAGCCAGAGCATCGCTCAGACCGCTGACCGTATCCTGCGGGTGTCGGATGGCGTGGTGACTGATTTTGGGAGGTGCCGGGAATGAGAAGTTATTTAAGCCTGATCCCGATTTCAGCAAAGGTCCACCGGCGGCAAAACCGCATGACGCTGCTCTGCATCATTTTCGCCGTGTTTATGGTCACGGCTATTTTCAGCATGGCGGAAATGGGCGCTCGGATGGAACAATCCAGACTGTCAGATAAGCATGGTGAGTTTTCGCTTATTGACAGTCTAATGGACACCGCAATGGGGCAGACATTGATGATTACGGCGGCTGGAATGTTTATGCTGGTTCTGATTGCCGGGGTATTGATGATCTCCAGCAGCATTAACAGCAGTGTGGCGCAGCGCACCCAGTTCTTTGGCATGATGCGTTGCATTGGTATGAGTAAGCAGCAGATTATCCGCTTTGTCCGCCTTGAAGCCTTAAATTGGTGTAAAACCGCCGTTCCCATTGGCCTTGTCCTTGGAATTTTGACTTCCTGGGTATTATGTGCTGCTCTACGATTTCTTGTTGGGGAAGAATTTTCAAACATTCCACTGTTTGGTATCAGTGGCATTGGAATTGTCAGCGGTATTTTGGTGGGTGTGATTACTGTCCTGTTGGCGGCGAGAACCCCAGCCAAACACGCTGCAAGGGTTTCTCCCGTTGCGGCGGTTTCTGGAAATTCCGAAAAAACAAAAACAGGTCATCACGCTGTCCATACAGTTTTTCTCAGGATTGAAACAGCGCTGGGTATTCACCATGCTGTGGCCGCAAAGAAAAACCTGTTTTTGATGACTGGCTCCTTTGCTTTGAGCATCATTCTGTTTTTGAGCTTTTCTGTGTTGATTGATTTTGTCGATCACCTGATGCCGCAATCGGCTGCCACCTCTGATATTGATATTTCAAGTAGCGACGGAGGCAATTCCATCGACAGCGATTTGGTACAGACGCTTTCAGCAATGGAGGGCGTAAAACAAGTCTATGGTCGCAGAAGCAGCTTCGATGTGGCTGCCGGTCTGGATGGTGACACGACCCTTTCCAGCACTTTGGATTTGGTTTCCTTTGACGATTTTGACCTAAAGGCTCTCCAAAAAGACGGTACACTCCGCTGGGGAAGTGACTTGTCAGAGGTTTATGGTGACAGCGAGTTTGTCCTTGCAACTTGGGATCAGAACAGTCCCTGGGCCGTGGGAGATACCATTCTCATAGGGGACGAGCAGATCACGATTGCCGGGCTGTTGAAATATGACCCGTTCAGCGAGGATGGTCTCACTGGCGGCAAGATCACTCTGATTACATCTGACGAGACATTTACCCGGCTAACGGGTATCACCGATTATTCGCTCATTATGATTCAGACTACTTCCGACGCAACGGATGAAGATGTAGCTGCCATTCGTCAAATCGTGGAGGAAAGCGGTTATACCATGAACGATAAGCGGGATGAACGCACATCTGGCACTTATTTTGCCTTTGTTGCCTGCGTCTATGCTTTTCTTGGCATTATCACGCTGGTTACTGTGCTGAACATCGTGAACAGCATTTCCATGAGCGTATCGGCCCGTATTAGACAGTATGGCTCTATGCGGGCAGTAGGCATGGATGGCCGCCAGCTTTCCAAAATGATTCTGGCTGAAGCATTTACCTATGCCTTTTGGGGCTGTATCATCGGCTGTGCGGTTGGTCTGCCTTTCAGTAAAGTAATCTATGACTTCCTTATCACGGATCACTTTCCGTATGCGTCCTGGACTTTGCCTATCGGATCGCTGGCCGTCATCGTACTGTTTGTCATTGCTGCGGCGGTGCTTGCCGCATATTCTCCGGCCAAACGAATGCGGACAATCTCGGTGACGGAAACCATCAACGAACTGTGACAGGAATTATGAGCCGGTACAAACACAGGAAAAAACGTGCCATGAGAAAAACCATTTTGCGGTTGTTGCTCCTTGTAGTAACCGCTGCGGTTATGGCGGGTTGCGTATTGATTGGCCGTGGTTACCAGATGTATCAGGCGGCACTGACCCAGCAAAGTCTTGAAAGCAAAGTAGAGGAAATCCAGTCTGATTCGAGCTATACGGAGTTATCAGAACTTCCCAAAATGTATCTGAATGCCGTTGTAGCCGTTGAGGATCACCGTTTTGAACAGCATTTTGGAATTGACCTGATTGCCATAGGTCGGGCTGCATGGAATAATCTGACCACCTGGAGCCTGCGGGAAGGCGGCAGCACAATTACGCAGCAGCTTGCCAAAAATATGTATTTTTCGCAGGAAAAGAGCTTTATTCGTAAGGTGGCAGAAATGTTTGTGGCGTTCCAGTTGGAACACACCTACACGAAAGACGAAATTCTGGAGCTGTATGTCAATTCCATATATTTTGGGGATGGCTATTATGGCATTGGTGACGCCTGCAAAGGATATTTGAATAAAGCGCCTATTGAGATGACGAATTATGAGTGTACCCTTATGGCTGGTATTCCCAATGCCCCCTCTGTGTACTCCTTAACAGAAAACCCGACCTTGGCGGAGCAACGGCAGAAATATGTGGTCAGACAAATGGTGAAATACGGCTATATTACCGAAGAACAGGCACAATCAATTTTCAAATAATTTAACTATACAGGCGGCGGCCTTGATGGAACCATCAAGGCCGCTGTTTTTCAATTACAATTCCTACAAAATTGTAGGGTTCCTGTCATAATGCAGTAGGGTTGAAGTGCTACTCTTTCTATACCAAGACAGAAAGAGGTGTAATCTGATATGAATTTGTTAGAGGTCAAGAATATCTCTAAAACATACGGGACCGGCGAAGCTACGGTCCACGCTCTGAAACAGGCGACTTTCTCCGTCCCCAAGGGCGAGTTCGTTGCGATTGTCGGTGAGTCCGGCTCCGGTAAAAGTACGCTGCTGAACATGATCGGCGCGCTGGATACCCCCACTTCCGGGAAAGTGTTCATCGACGGCAAGGATATTTTCTCGATGAAGGAACGCAACCTGACGGTATTCCGGCGGCGGAACATCGGCTTTATCTTCCAGAGCTTCAACCTGATCCCGGAGCTGACGGTAGAGCAAAACATGATCTTCCCGGTGCTGCTGGACTACCAAAAGCCTAACAAAAAGTATCTGGAAGAACTGCTGACGGTATTGGGCTTGAAAGAACGGCGCAACCATCTGCCCAGCCAGCTTTCCGGCGGCCAGCAGCAGCGCGTGGCGATTGGCCGTGCGCTGATTACCCGCCCGGCTCTGATCCTGGCCGACGAACCCACCGGCAACCTGGACACCCAGAATACCAGCGAAGTGATTGCCCTGCTGAAAGAAGCCTCCCGGTTGTATGAGCAGACCATTGTGATGATTACGCACAGCCAGAGTATCGCTCAGACTGCTGACCGCATCCTGCGGGTGTCGGATGGCGTGGTGACTGATTTTGGGAGGTGCCGGGAATGAAAAGCTATCTAAGTTTGGTGCCTATTTCCGCAAAGGTACACAAACGCCAGAGCCGCATGACATGGATATGTATTGTTCTGGCAGTATTTTTGGTAACTTCCATCATTTCGATGGCGGAGATGTGGACCCAATCAGAATTGACAGCAATGCGCAGAAATCATGGAGATTGGCACATTGCCCTGCAAAATCTACCGGAAAATGAAATAGAGGAAATCATAAGCAGTTCCGATGTTGCCTACTCCTCCTGGTATAGTGAGATAAACGAAAATGCGGACCAGGGCTATTATGTCGGTGGTAAAAATGTGGTTATCTATGGTGTCGAGGAAACATACCTTACGGACATGATGAATTACCTGCCCGAAGGTTCTTATCCACAGACGGAAAGCGAAGTCGCTTTAAGCGCAGAGGCAAAAGAACTTTTTGGCATCAATATTGGCGGTCAGGTTGTCATAAATACACCTGCTGGAGATTTTGAATATACCGTTTCTGGATTTTATGAAGATGATATGGAGTTTAATAATATAATCCAGGGATGTTGTGCGTATATAAACCGAACGGCCTTTGATGAAATCAGCAGCAAAAATGAGGCCGATACAATTTCGCAGTTTTATATCCGTTTTCAAAAAGAAAGCGGATTAAAGAAGCTAATTGCCGATCTGAAAGAGCAGTATCATCTTACAGATGAAAATATTCGTGAGAATACAGGAGTTCTGGGCCTTTTGGGGGCCAGTAGCAGCGAAACCTTTAATGGGCTGTATCCACTCGCAGCAGCTTGTATGGTCATCATACTGGCGGCAGGAGTGTTAATGATCTCAGGCTGCATGAACAGCAATGTGGCTCAGCGGACAAGTTTTTTTGGTATGCTGCGTTGTATAGGCGCAAGCAAACAGCAGATTGTAAATTATGTTAGGCTTGAGGCGTTAAACTGGTGTAAGTCAGCAATCCCGATTGGGTGTGCGCTCGGTACTGCGATTTGTTGGATATGTTGCGCGATTCTACGGTTCTTTGTAAAAGGAGAATGGGCGGATATGCCGCTTTTTGCAGTTAGTCCAGCGGGTATCCTCTGCGGAGCAGTGGTTGGTATGATTACCGTTTTGATCGCTGCTCATTCTCCGGCAAAACAGGCGGCAAAGGTTTCTCCGGCAGCGGCAGTAACCGGAAATACGGATGAAGCCAAAAAGATTGTCCATGCAGCCAATACAAAACTTTTTAAGGTGGAAACCTCTCTTGGAATCAACCATGCAACAAGAAGGAAGAAAAACCTATTCCTGATGACAGGCTCCTTTGCCCTTACAATCATATTGTTCTTGACATTTTCCGCCTGCCTTGATGTGGTAAATAAGCTGCTTCCATCAGCAGTGAGCGAATTCACGCCCGATATTACGATTGCAAGTGAGAATGACACGAATTCCATAGACAGGGACCTTTTGAATGCGATTGAACAGGTGGAAGGTGTGGACTGGGTTTTTGGCTTTGGATTATATGCAGCATATCCCGTGGAAGTAAACGGTAACGAAACCACTATTGATTTGTTCTCCCATGATGAACAGTTGCTCGATAAATTCAAAAACTCGGTAGTAAGTGGCGATATAGAGAAGGTGTATGGAGACGAAAACTATGCGATGGCAGTATATAATCAAAGCAATCGCCTGAGTGTGGGAGATAAAATCAAAATCGGAGATCAAGAGGTTGAGATCGCTTGCGTCACATCTGAAGGGATCGGAAGTGTCAGCGATGCGCCAACCGTGGTATGTTCTGAAGAAACATTTGCCCGCCTGACAGGAGACAACGGATTTGTCACATTAGGGGTTGTATTGCAAAAAGATGCGCCCGAAGCAGCCGTAAGGGAAATCTATGATCTGGCAGAGGGAAATCTTGTGTCAGATAATCGGGAATCAAACAGCGAAACCAGTGGCTCTTATTGGGTATTCCGAATTGCCGCATACGGTTTTCTGGCTATTATTTCCTTAATAACCGTGTTGAATATCATGAACAGCATTTCTATGAGCGTATCTGCAAGAATCAAGCAATACGGGGTAATGCGTGCTGTTGGAATGGGTAATCAACAGGTTACAAAGATGATAACAGCGGAAGCGGCCACATACGCTGCTTGTGGAACAGTTACTGGAATTGCATTTGGTCTGTTATTCCACTATTTGATTTATGTCAAAATCATCATCACTCATTTTGGCGGTGGCTGGAATATCCCGTTTAGCACTATTGGAATTATAATCTTGCTGGTTATGTTTTCATGTGTCGTTGCAGTCCATGGTCCTGCCAAACGTATGCAGAGCATGGCAATCACTGAAACCATCAACGAGCTGTAATAGCTCAATATAGATTCGTCTCAAAATAATATTTCATCAATCTGCCGGACGACGGCAAAAGAAAAAAAGCCGTCGTACAGCAGCCCTTTTGACACGCCCATATACCCAGCGGCGGCTTTGAGAAATCAAGGCCGCCGCTTTCTTTATGTCTGAAGGAAAGTGATACCAGGACCGGCGGCCCAAGGAGGGAGCCGCCATGAGAGCAGTAATATGTAGTTCATCAAAAAAAGCCTTGCTCATGCCCCGGCTCCCTATACTCCGCCACCGGCATTATTCTACCGGCTGACCGGCAGCTATAAAAGAAATGTGCTTGACGCCAGTTTCCCATTGCGGGAGACTGGCGTTTTTGTTTGTCGTTTTTTGTGGAATAGTCCCGAATTATGCCGGTGCCGTTCTCCGCCCCATTTCGGCTCACCCGTCAACTGGACCCGTGAACCGAAATGGAGGTACATAATGCAGAAGATCAATCTTCGGGAGCTGTATCCCGAAATTTATAAAACGGACACCTATCTGGAAGTAACCGATGAAGTGCAGGCGGTGTTTTTGGCCGACAAACGAGCGGAAGCACGCTACCTGCGGCAGATGTATAACTACAAAGCGCACTACTCCTTGGACTGTGATAACGGCATTGAGAAAGCTATTGTGCAGCACCCGCTTACCCCGGAAGAAATTCTGGAGGGCAAGCAGCTCCGCAATCAGCTCTACGCTGCGGTGATGGAGCTGCCGGACAAACAGGCCAAGTGGATTTATGCCCGGTTCTACCTGGGAATGACCGTCAAGGAGATTGCCCAGGCGGAAGATATTGATCTCAGCTGGGTATATAAGAGCATCAAGCGCGGCTTAAAACATCTGGCCAAGAAAATGGAAAAAGTTTAATTTACATGGCCAAAATATCGCCATTTTCTTCACTACTATTAGAAGGACAATTCTTCCCCTTCATTGGTACATTGACAACCGAATAGACGGCATTTCTGGTACATAACCCATGTACGAGCGAATCAGGCGCGCCGCCAAGAAGGACAAGCCAAGGAGGTGATGAACCGGCTGTCCTGAGCGATCAACGCAAGCCTGAGACCCGGAGGCGGCACTTCGGGGCGCGGTGACTGCATGGGGGCTTAAAGATACTTCCACACGGCCTCCTAAAGACTTGGGGGGAACCCTGCGGCGCACGAGTAAAACGACGCTGCGGAGTTATGACATCCGCGCCAGCGGAGACCGGGAATGTTCCCATCGTCAGGGGTGCGTGGCAAATGTGGCGAGTTAATTTTTCAAAGTCAGATACCATGCGCTGGCAGTTTCGGCTGCCAGCGCATTCATGTGATTTTGAAAGCCACAACCACATCCTTGACAGAAAGGGGGAACATTTATGGAAAAATTGATTTCTCGAAAAGAGGCGGCCAAAATCCTGGGTATCAGCATTGCAACTTTGGATGCAGCGCGCAGCAGCGGGCTGATTTCCTATGTTCAGTATGTGCAAAACGGTTGCGTGTACTTTACAGATGCGGGCCTTCAGGAGTATATTGCAAAATGCACCCATCGTGCAAAGCCGATAGAAAAAAGCACTACATATCGCAAGCCGCGAAGCGCACGAGCTTGAGCAATTCCGTATCCTTGCTGGAACCTATGATGTCTGATAAAACAAAGGTACAGCGCTGGAGATTATTCTTAGGAGGTGACGGAATTGGCGAAAAGAAAAAGGGCAATTCCTCAATATGGTACAGTCGTGCTGAACGGCATCGAATATTATAGAACCAGGGTCGAAGATTCGGATGGAAACAGAGTTGCGCTTTATGCAAAGACGCCGGAAGAACTCTATGACAAGGAGCTGGAGGCGTTAGAGCAGATCGACAGCACTACATTCCGCCGGAGATCGCCTACGGTTGCTGAATACTGTGAGAAATGGCTGCTGATGCAGTCTGTCCATGTTCGGGCTACCACCTTGACAGATTATACCTCCAAGGTGCGGCGGCATATTATCAGCGGGCTGGGAGAGAAGCGGATGGCTGATGTATCTCTGGATGACATTCAGCTTGCCCTTGTACCTGTTTCCAAGAAGTCTGCTTCGGTCTATAAATCTGTGGTGATCCTCTGCAAGTCCATTTTCCGGGCAGCCAAAGAAAGCCATGTGATTGACGAGGACCCGACCATCTACCTGGACGCAAAGGGCGGAGGAGTTCCCCAGGAAGAAAGACAAGCGTTGACGGATGAACAGGTCGAGCAACTTTTGAACACGATCCGGGACTTGCCGCCCTATGTATTCGTGATGATTGGTTTATATGCCGGTCTGCGGCGGGAGGAAATTCTGGCGCTGCAATGGGATTCCGTGTATCTGGATGCGGAGGCTCCGTATTTGACGGTACGACGGGCATGGCATACAGAGCATAACAGGCCGGTCATTCTTACCGAGCTAAAGACCAAAGCTGCACAGAGAAACATTCCTCTCCCAGTTTGTCTGGTAGAGTGTCTGAAAGAGGCAAAGAAAAAATCCACTTCGGATTATGTGGTTGCCAATGGGGACGGCGATCCGCTGTCCTACACGCAGTTTAAGCGACTGTGGCAGTATATTGTGACGAGGACTGCAAAGCCGAGAATGGCCAGAAAACTTGTTGACGGGAAGTATGTAAAATATATGCTTTACCCGAAACTCGGAGAAAAAGCCAGGAATAACGGCCATGTGGTATATAGCCTGGATTTTGAAGTGACACCGCACCAGCTGCGGCACACATACATCACAAACTTAATCCATGCTTCAGTGGACCCCAAAACAGTTCAATATTTGGCGGGCCATGAAAGCAGCAAAATCACAATGGATATTTACGCAAAGGTCAAATACAACAGACCCGATGATCTTGTCAAAACGATGGGCTGTGCCTTTGACTTATGGGACGCTGTGTAAGTCCCGAACAATTCAGAAAATGAAGCAAGAGCGAGACAAGGATGTCTCGCTCTTAGTTTTTCCTTGGCCGTATCTTTGATTCAATTTGAAATCTCTGATAAAAAGGAGGTGTAGATACATCACCACGCGAGAAAGGAAATTCATTATGGCAAAGAAGAAAAAGAACATACCTCAATATGGAACCGTCACACGAAAAGGTGTCCTGTATTACAGAACCCGGATTCTGGACGCGGACGGCAAGCAGGTGAGCTTATATGGGACCACCTGCGAAGAACTGTACGATAAGGAGCAGGAAGCGAGACGCCAGGTGGCGGAGATCATCTTCCACCGGGAGCATCCCACCGTGGCTGAGTATTGTGAGAAGTGGCTGTTGATGCAATCCGCAAAAGTGTCGCCAGCTACGCTGAAGGGCTACACTTCCAATATGAAGAATTACATCATCAAGCCTTTGGGAGATATGTATATGGAGGAAGTGACAGCGGATGATATTCGTCTGGCGCTGATCCCATTGTCCAACAAGTCCGAGGGCCTGCACAATACGGTGAATATGCTTCTCAAGTGCATCTTCTATTCGGCAGAGCGGAGCCAGCTGCTGGAATACAATCCTTGTGAGGGGATTTCGGCAAAGGGCGGGAAACCGACCCAAAAGAAAGATGCGCTGACAGACCAGCAGGTGGAAGTGTTGCTGGATACTATTAAAGGGCTTCCGCCGTATCTGTTTACCATGATTGGTCTGTATTCGGGCTTGCGTCGGGAAGAAGCTCTCGCCCTGCAATGGGATTGTGTGTTCCTTGATGCACCCACTCCATATATCTCTGTGCGGCGCGCTTGGCGAGCAGTGCATAACAGGCCAGTCATCTCTACGACGCTTAAGACCAAAGCAGCAAGACGGGACATTCCCATTCCCAAATGTCTTGTAAATTGTCTGCGGGAAGCCAAGGCCATATCCAAATCGGAATATGTGATTGCCGACAGCGATGGACAGCCTTTATCGTATTCGCAGTTCAAACGGGTTTGGCAATACATCGTTGTTCGATCTACCAAGGAGCGTACCTATTATAAGTATGTGAACGGCCAGAGTATCAAGTACACGGTTCAGCCGAGCCTTGGCGGGCATCAGAAAAACAATCCCAACATTGTGTATAGCCTCGACTTCGATGTGACCCCTCACCTGTTGCGGCATACCTACATTACCAACCTCCTGTATGCAGGCGTTGACCCCAAGACAGTTCAGTGCCTTGCCGGACATGAAAATAGCAAGACAACTATGGACATCTATGCAAGAGTGAAGTATAATAAACCAGAACAGCTGTTTGATGTAGTGAATTCTGCATTTCATCAGGCTGTCCCCTCGTAAAAGTGGCCTATTTTTTGGGTTAAGGAATAGGACAACCGAGGGGCTGAGGCTCAAAAAAGCCCGGAATATCAAGGAAAATCGGCACATGGACTATTTTAATACGGTCTCAAAGCTGCTCGTAGAGCACCACAGTTCTCTAAACGTTAATCAGTCTACGAGGCTACACAAATTTATACGACTCAAGACGTCGTAGGACGTTTCACAACCTCTCAGGACATTTGTTCTGGGAGGTTTTTGTATTTATTTAGAAAGAGAACTGTGGTAGAATTTATGGAAGGTACTTTTATTTATTGGATAGGTATATTAATATAGGAAACTTGAATTTTACGCATATTTGCATTAAGTAAAAGTACACATAGAAACACTTTGTGTGTACAGCACTGATAGGTATATTTTTTTATTGTGGTCTTAGGTTTACGAAATCTCAAAA
>OLNI01000273.1_pt1 | contig 53581 bp, 45 predicted proteins | sample 1672921 | NCBI WGS metagenome assembly OLNI01 (sample SAMEA3136737, study PRJEB25190) | human gut metagenome | biome: human gut; feature: human-associated habitat; material: faeces | place: Austria | collected 2013 | reverse complement strand
GCATCTGCTGCTGTGTATCTGCTACAGAGACAGGTAAAGAGATGCAGTTCTTCGGTGCTCGTGCAAACCTTGCAAAATGCCTTCTTTACGCGATCAACGGCGGTGTTGATGAGAAGACAAAACAGCAGGTAGGACCGCAGTACCAGCCGATCACTTCCGAGTACCTTGACTATGACGAAGTAATCGCAAAATATGATCAGATGATGGACTGGCTTGCACATCTGTATGTCGGAACACTGAACATGATCCACTACATGCATGATAAATACTATTATGAGGCAGCTGAGATGGCACTTATCGATACAAAGGTTGACCGTTCTTTCGCAACTGGTATCGCCGGATTCTCACATGTAGTAGATTCCCTTGCCGCTATCAAATATGCAAAAGTAAAAGCAATCCGTGACGAGGACGGAATCACAACAGACTTCCAGGTTGAGGGTGACTTCCCACGTTATGGTAACGATGATGACAGAGCAGACGAGATCGCAACAACTCTGCTTTCCACATTCCTTGAGAAGCTGAAACACATCCATACCTATCGTGATTCCAAGCCAACCACATCCATCCTTACCATCACATCCAATGTTGTTTATGGTAAAGCTACAGGATCTCTTCCGGACGGAAGAAAAGCCGGAGAGCCTCTGGCACCGGGAGCTAACCCGTCTTACGGCGCAGAGCAGAACGGACTTCTTGCTTCCCTGAACTCTGTTGCAAAGCTTGACTATGAGGATGCACTTGACGGAATCTCCAATACTCAGACAATCAACCCGGATGCACTTGGCCATTCTGAGGAAGAGCGTACAGAGAATCTTGTAAATGTACTTGACGGATACTTTGACCGTGGTGCACATCACCTTAATGTAAATGTATTCGGTAAAGAGAAACTTATCGATGCTATGGAGCATCCGGAAAAAGAGGAGTATGCAAACTTCACGATCCGTGTTTCCGGATACGCTGTTAAGTTCATCGACCTTACAAGAGAGCAGCAGCTTGACGTTATCGCAAGAACCTGCCACGAAAGGATGTAATAAAAAATATGGACGACCAGAAAAAAATCACTGGCTACGTCCACTCACTGGAGAGCTTCGGCTCTGTTGACGGACCAGGGGTCCGGTATGTGATCTTTTTGAGCGGCTGCGCCATGCGCTGTCAGTTCTGCCACAATCCGGACACCTGGCAAATGAAAACAGGAACGGAGTATACAGCAGATGAGCTGCTTGAAAAAGCATGTCGATACCGCTCTTACTGGGGAAGTAAGGGCGGTATTACTGTGAGTGGAGGCGAGCCACTGTTACAGATTGATTTCCTCACTGAGCTTTTTAAGAAAGCCAGGAAACAGGGAATCCATACAACTCTTGATACCAGCGGCAATCCTTACACAGAAGAAGGGCCATGGCATGAGAAATGGGAAGAGCTGATGAAATATACAGATCTTGTCATGTTGGATATTAAACACATTGACGAGGAGCAGCATAAGATCCTCACAGGATGTACAAATCAGAATATCCTTGCCATGGCACAGAAGCTTTCTGATATGGGCATTGCAATGTGGATCCGTCATGTGCTTGTGCCGGAGCGTAATGACCGTGACGATTATCTTCACCGCCTGGCTGATTTTATCGGTACACTTAAGACCGTTGAAAGAGTAGAAGTTCTTCCGTATCACACCCTGGGAACCTTCAAGTGGGAAAATCTTCACATTGACTATCCGTTGAAAGGCATTAATCCGCCCACAAAAGAACGGATCGAAAATGCGGAGAAGATCCTGGGTGCAGGTACCCACTGATCATAGAAAATATTCAGGCGGATATTTATGAGCCGCAGAAATTTATCAGGTTTTGATAAAACCATATTTCATGTCGGAAAATGGACATGAGATATGGTTTTTTTATATTTCTTACTATACTTTGAAAAAAAATAATGATATCATAGATGTGTTGAAAAACAGGATGGAATACTATATGTAAACAAGGCAAAGGAAGAATAATGGGGATAAAAGAAACAATGACAATGCAGGAAGCATTGGCAATGAAGCAGCAGCTGGAGCAGGTTTTTTCTATTGTGCGCCTTCTGGACAGAGAAACACTGGAAACAGGCCGGGGTGTGGAAGAACCATGTCAGTGTTATTCGAAATGGGGGAAAACTAAGCAATGCTACAATTGCATTTCCAGGAAGGCATTTGAGCAGAAATGTCAGAAAACAAAAATAGAGATCGTAGATTCAAAAGTCTATCAGGTTATTGCCATATACCTGGAGATCGATGAAGAACCATATGTTATGGAAATGATCAACAGCCTGGAAAGCGATGATATCATTGATTCTGAGGATAAGGAGAATCTTCTGGCTGAACTCAGCGGATATGCAGATGCGCTGTACAAAGATGTTCTGACAGGAGTTTTTAACAGAAGATACTACGAAGAAAAGGTGAAAAATCTGGAGAGCTCTGCTGGAGTAGCCATGGTGGATCTGGATGATTTTAAACTTTATAATGATACATATGGTCATGATGCAGGAGATAAAGCACTGAAAACAGTAGTAGATGTCATTCGCTGCCATGTTCGTAAGAATGATAAGGTTGTCCGTTTTGGTGGAGATGAGTTCCTGCTTCTGATCCCGGATATTAATATCGATAATTTCACCAAGAAACTGAGAGAGATTCAGGAGGAAGTTCATGCAGCCAGAGTTCCAGGCTATTCCCAGCTGAAACTTTCCGTAAGTATTGGTGGCGTGCTGTCATTCAATGAGACACTTGGAGAAGCAGTTTTAAAAGCGGATAAATTTATGTATCAGGCCAAGACACGTAAGAATATGGTAGTTATCAGTGATAATGAGATTAAGGGAGGAAGGAATTCTGAGGAATTCCTTATGCGGGATAAGACCAGGCTGACCATTCTTATTGTAGATGATTCTGAAATGAACCGCTGTATCCTTTCGGAGATGCTTGGCGAAGATTATGATATTCTGGAAGCTACCAATGGAGAAGAAGCGATCAGTCTTCTGAGACAGTACGAGACGGAAATTTCCCTTGTGCTTCTTGATCTTGTTATGCCTGTGATGGACGGATTTGGTGTGCTGAGTTATATGAATGAGCGCAACTGGATCGAAGATATTCCGGTAATTATGATCTCAGGAGAGGATTCCGTATCCTATGTGAGGCGTGCGTTTGACCTGGGAGTTGCAGACTATATCAAGAAACCGTTTGATGCGCAGATCGTATACAGACGAGTATATAATACCATCACACTTTACGCGAAACAGCGATGACTTCTTCTTCTCGTAACAGATCAGATTTACGAGAAAGAGAAGAACAACCGAATGATGATCAGTATTTTAAGCCAGATCGTAGAGTTCCGTAATGGAGAGAGCGGCGCGCATGTACTGCATATCAACATTATTACAGAACTGATTCTTGAGAGATTGATCCAGAAGACGGATAAATATGATCTTTCCGGATCTGTGCGCAGGATGATCGTTACAGCATCTGCACTTCACGATATTGGAAAGATCGGCATTGATGACAAGATCCTCAATAAACCCGGAAGGCTGACAAATGAAGAATTCGAGGTCATCAAGACCCATAGCGCCATCGGAGCCTCCATGCTTGAGAGTCTGGAATATTATAAAGATGAGCCACTGGTACGGATTGCCCATGATATCTGCAGATGGCATCATGAGCGTTATGATGGAAAAGGTTATCCGGATGGCCTGAAAGGTGAGGAGATCCCGATTTCAGCACAGGTAGTTGCCCTGGCTGACGTATATGATGCGCTGATCAGCGATCGTGTATACAAAAAAGCTTATTCTCATGAGAAAGCTGTTGAGATGATCCTGAACGGAGAATGCGGAACCTTTAATCCGCTGCTTCTGGAATGCCTTACAGATATTCAGGGCCGCCTGAAAGAAGAAATGCTTACAATGGCAGAAGAACGTGTGGAAACTGAGGATAAAGGAAGTGCAACATCAGAATTTGAGGGTTACGAGAAAACGAAAGAACAGCTATTTAAGACCATGTCTGAAGATCTCCGAAAAGAATACATAGATAAGGTCCCTCTGATCGGGGGGGGGGAGAATAGACATTTCTGAAAAACCCGAATAAAAAAACACTTCATAAATAAAAAAAGGAGCCGGTGTGATCCGGCACAGCCCCTGCCAGACAAGGGGCTGTGCATTGGAATTACACCAGCTCTTTATTTTTTATAAGCATTTCTTTGATGATATTCTGTGTATAAGCACCAAGATGACGTTGTGTATCACGGTCAAGTTCAGACGGGATGATCGGTTTGCCGTATTCAATGACAACATGTGCAGGTGTCATTTTGGGAAAATTGGCCTCCCAGATATTGGCGGAATTGCTGATCGCTATAGGGATGATAGGACTTTTTGCCCTGGTTGCGATCTTAAAGCTTCCGTCATGGAATGGCAGCATATCCAGCTCATCGGAATTTTTGTTTCTGGTTCCCTCGGGGAAGATGCAGACAGAAATGCCGGATTTTACATAGTCGGCAGCCTGGAGGATGGTTTTAAGTCCCTGTTTGATATCTTCCCTGTCAAGGAAGAGACAGTAGAGATTGCGCATCCAGTTGGAGAGCAGCGGGTAACGCTCCATTTCTTTTTTTGCCACATATCCGGTACGTCCCGGGCAGCGGCTGTATGTGAGCAGAATGTCAAAATAGCTTCTGTGGTTGGCAACATAGAGAACTGCCTGATCTTTGGGGACATTCTCCTCACCGATCACAGTTACCCTGGCTCCTGTAAGCCACAGGATAAACTTAAAGATGGCCTGTACCATGCGCAGGGAGCTGATATCCTTTTTCATGGGGGCGAATTTCCCGATGATCCATTCTATAAGAAGAACCGGGATCGTCAGCACCAGATATCCGATCACTGTGATACATACAAGTATAAATCGAATCATATCTTTTGTCCTTTCTGTATTTGAACACATTACGGCTTTTTAAAAATGGCCGCGGTATTTTTTTATTATACGAAGAATTTCAGATAGTTGCAATAAATCTTTTCCTGATTACATAGAATAAATACTGAGTAATGCGGAAAAACGGAGAAGCGCATTATGAAAAAAGCAGTTTGTCTGCTTGCAGCCCTGGTACTGGCAGCTGTACTGTCCGGCTGCGGTCTTATCCGGATCGAGGAAGAAGAACGCAAACCGGTTGATTATACAGTGGTGGAACGCCAGGATATTCCTGCGGCTCTGGATGAGATCATGAATGAAAAAAAAGAAAAAGAGTTTCAGCTGAGCTATGAAACGGGAGAGGCCCTGTACCTGGCAAAAGGCTACGGACGACAGATGAGCGGAGGATACAGCATTCAGGTGGAAGAACTGGGAGCCTCCTCAAACGGGCTTTTTTTTGTTACAAGACTTATTGGCCCGAAAGATCTTAATGAGGCCGGAGTTCCTTCTTATCCATGTATTGTCATAAAAACAGAACCCCAGAAGAAACCGGTAGTTTTCCGGGAGGGAAAGGCAGACAGCGGATCTGAGAAAGGGGAATAGGCAGTGGAATTAAAAAAAGAAAGCATACAGGTGTTAAGAAAAAAAAGCCATGCAAGAAGCCAGATCACCTTTGACGAGGATTTTAATGTGCCGGATGCAAAGCCGGATGTGGGTAGGCTGATCCAGCATAAAGGACGCATTATAATGGAAGACGTACGTCTCACAGATGGAAAAGGGATCCTCACCGGAAATCTGGAAGCAGATGTGCTTTATGTGGGGGAAGAGAGCGGAATTGTCAGCAGTCTTACTGTAAAACTTCCGTTTGAGGAAACTCTGAATCTGAAAAATATCACAAACGGAGATAAAATGTGCCTGAAGTGGGAGATTGAAGATCTTGCGATCCGTCTGATCCATTCCAGGAAGCTGAATATTAAAGCACTGGTAACTTTTTGCGCAGCTGTGGATGAGACGAATCAGATCAGGATACCCGTTGCACTGGATACACCTGATGTATCTGCCAGAAAAAAACAGATCCGCTTTCTGGGACTTGGCGTACATAAAAAAGACACCTTGCGGATCAAGGATGAATACACCATTGCTTCCAATCGGCCGGATATTTCAGGACTGATCTGGTACACCATGGATATAAGGGGACTTGAGCTGAAATCCGGGGAAAATACAGTAAAAGCCAGGGGAGAGCTGTCTGTTTTCGTGCTGTATGAGTCGGAGGATACGGAGGCACCTGTGCAGTGGCTGGAATATTCCATGCCTTTTTCCGGCGAGGTGGAATGCACTGGCTGCACAGAAGAACTGATCCCGGATATCACAGTATCTGTGATGCACCAGAGCCTGGAAGCAAAGCCGGATGCAGATGGCGAGGAGAGGATTTTTGTTTCAGATGTAGTGCTGGAACTGGATATGAAATTTTTCCGAGAGGAAGAATATGAACTGGTGACAGATATCTATACACCTGTCCGTGAATGTATTCCGGAAGGAAAGACGGAAGTTCTGGATCGGCTTCTTGTGAGAAATTTTTCCAGATGCAGGATTAGTGAGCGGATCCAGGTCAAGGAGACCCAGGGAAAAATCCTCCAGCTTTGTCACAGCCGGGGAAAAGTGAAGATCGATAAGACCAGGATCGTGGAAAATGGCGTGGAAGCCCAGGGAGTGGTGATGCTGAAGATTTTGTACATCATCGGAAATGACAGCATGCCGTTTTATTCCATGGAAGCCATGCTGCCGTTTGCTTATGTGGTGGAGGCGCGTGGAATCCGTGAGGACAGCACGTATCAGTTAAAAGCGGAACTGGAGCAGCTTTCCGCAGCAATGGCAGATGGAAATGAGATCGAGATCCGTGCGTCTGTCGGATTAAATCTTCTGGCTGTCAGCAAGGAAGAAGTTTTTGTTATAGATAAAGTAGAAGAAAAACCTCTGGATATGAAAAAGATCCAGGCAATGCCGGGAATCCTGATCTATATGGTGAAAACAGGAGATGAACTCTGGGATATCGCAAGAAGATACCACACATCTGTTGAGGAGATCAGAGAACTGAACGGACTGAACGAAAATCAGGAGCTTTCCCCGGGAACTCCGATTCTTGTGGTGAAAAAAGTAGAAGGCCAGATCAAATGAGAAAAACTATCGGAAACGAAAAAAAGCTGGAATATTTTGCTGTTGAAAAGAATGTAAAAATCATATAAAATATAAGTATAAATACTGTATACAAAGTACAAATGGAGGGGCATATGCGGTTAAAAGCAATGGCAAAAATCAATCTCGGACTTGATGTTCTGGGAAAGAGAGAAGACGGCTATCATGAAGTGCGCATGATCATGCAGACGATCCGTATGTATGATATCCTTGATATACGAAAGACAAAAAAGCCTGGAATCGTGCTGACAACGAATCTTCCTTTTATTCCGACAGACAGAAAAAATCTTGTATATAAAGCAGCAGAGATGCTGATGGAGGAGTTTGGTGTTGAAGAAGGACTTTCCATCAAGCTGCGCAAGTTTATTCCGGTGGCAGCCGGAATGGCAGGCGGAAGTTCTGATGCAGCGGCTGCATTCATAGGGGTAAACCGGATGTTCCGTCTGGGACTTACCGAAGAACAGCTGATGGAACGTGCAGTGAAAGTAGGAGCAGATGTTCCGTATTGTATCATGCGTGGAACAGCTCTGGCAGAAGGAATCGGTGAGAAGCTGACCCGTCTTCCGAAAGTTCCGAAGTGCTATGTTCTCGTAGGCAAGCCGGGGATCAATGTTTCCACGAAGACAGCATATGAGAATCTGAACCTTGCCGGGATCGGGAAACATCCGGATATCGATGGAATGATCGGGGATATTGAGAAGGGAGACCTCTATGCAATGGCCTCCAAAATGGAGAATGTTTTTGAGCCGGGAATCATAAGACAGTATCCGGTGATCGGAGATATCAAGACTCTCATGGAAGAAAAGGGCGCACTGAAGGCAGTGATGAGCGGAAGCGGTCCTACTGTATTTGGAATTTTTGATAACAGAGATAAGATGGCAGCTGCAGCAAAGAGCCTTCGAAAGAGCGGCCTTGCGAAGACAGTATTTGCTACAGATATTTACAACAGGGATGGAGGATTTACAGATGACAAGTGATTTTTCTGTGGATATGAATGAGTATCTGCCGCTTCGCGATGTTGTTTTTAACACTCTGCGGCAGGCAATCCTGAAGGGCGAGCTGAAACCCGGAGAAAGACTTCTGGAGATCGCCCTTGCGGAGAGACTGGGTGTGAGCAGAACTCCGGTCCGTGAAGCCATGCGTAAGCTGGAACAGGAAGGGCTGGTGGTGATGATCCCGAGAAGAGGAGCCCAGGTTGCAAGTATCACGGAGAAAGATCTCAACGATGTTCTGGAGGTGCGTATTGCCCTTGAGAATGTTGCCATAGAGAAAGCCTGCAAGCTGATCACGGAGGAAGAGCTGGGACGGCTCTGGGTGGCAGCCAAGGAATTTGAGAAGACCAAGGCAGAGGGAAATCTGGTACGTCTTGCTGAGACAGACGTTGCTTTTCATGAGATCATATACCAGGCATCAGATAACAAACGTCTGAACCAGGTGCTGAATAATTTAAGAGAGCAGATGTACCGCTACCGTGTGGAATATCTGAAAGAAGAGCAGACAAGAAATCTTCTTGTCAATGAGCATGAGGAACTGGTGAAGGCGATCCGTGATGGAAATGTGGAGAGAGCTCAGGAGATTTCCTTCAATCATCTGGAGAACCAGAGGAAGGCCATCATTCGCACCATCCGCGCAGAGAACGAGGCGAAAGAGGACAAGAAGAAAGAATAAAAATAAGATATATGGGGATATTAAGAGAGATGTCAGGACGACATCTCTCTTTTTTCATATGGTAATTTATTTGATCATATGTGTATGGATGCCTGGAAAGGAGGGGGTATTTGTGGAAGACAGAAAAATATCAGCATTGCTCCACGAGAACGAAACTTACATCCGAAAACGCTGTGAAAACTGCGATGACATTCTGATCCGGCCCATGGTTCTTGGGGAAGGCCATAAGGTAAACTGTCTTATGGTCTATATCGAGGTTACAGTTTCCAATATGATGCTGGACGACTCTGCCATTGGAAAAATGGTAAATCATTTCTGGGAAATACCGGCAGAAAAGATCCGGGAATTTATTCGGAAAAATAGTCTTGGAATCGCTGATGCAGAAGAATTATCTACTATGGAGGAGGTATTTTCTGCAATGCTTGCGGGAAATGCTGTTTTCTTTATGGATGGCTATGACAAAGCCATGAAAATATCCAGCAGGGGATATCCTGGCCTTGATGTATCCGAGGCAGAGACGGAAAAAGTCCTCAGAGGATCCAAAGAGGGCTTTTGCGACAGAGTAAAAATTAATGCGGCTCTCATACGAAAGCGGCTTCGGGATACCAGGCTGAAAGTGGAACAGCAGGATATAGGTGTGCGTTCCCATACAGTAGTCCAGTTATTATATGTGGATGACCTTGTACATGAGGAACTTCTGGAATCCATCAAAGAGCGCCTGGAATTCTTTACAGTGGACGGAATTCTGGACAGCGGCATGCTGGAGCAGCTGACCGAAGAAGCCTGGTATTCACCGTTTCCGCAGTTTCAGACAACGGAACGGCCTGACCGTGCTGCACAGGAACTTCTTAATGGAAAAGCAGTTCTGCTCTGTGACAACTCGCCCGTGGCGCTGGTACTTCCGGGAGCTTTCAACAGCTTTATGGAAAGCAGTGAAGACTGGTACAATCGTTTTGAGATGACATCGTTTCTGCGGGTATTGCGGTATCTGGCCATGGCTGTGGCAACGCTCCTTCCGGGACTTTATCTGGCTGTGATCCGTTTTCATACACAGGTGCTTCCTGCAAATCTGATCCTTTCTTTTGCCCAGGCAAGGGAAGGCGTGCCTTTTTCCAGTGTGGTGGAACTTGTATTTCTGGAGCTTTCATTTGAGCTGATCCGGGAGGCTGGGGTTCGGATTCCGGGGGAACTTGGAAATGCCATCGGCATTGTCGGAGGCCTGATCATCGGACAGGCAGCAGTGGAAGCAAACCTGGTAAGCCCGGTGGTGGTTATCATTGTAGCTTTGACTGCACTTGGTTCCCTGGCAATCCCAAATGAAGAATTTGCTTCTGCATTCCGGCTTTTAAAATATGTGTTTTTGTTTCTGGGCGGATATCTGGGGATTTTTGGGATCGTGCTGGGGTTGTATCTCACAGCTGCACATTTAGCCGGACTTTTAAGCTTTGGTGTCCCATATCTGGTACCTTTCGTGAAAAAAAACGGAGAGTCGGAAACCGGTGGAAGGATCTTGAGGCTTCCCTTCCGAAAAAGGAAATTCCGTCCGCTTTATGCGCGCAGTGACCAGAAAAGAAGACTTAGAACTTTGGACTGGCGGCAGAAAGGAAAAGGTGTATGAGGTTCGCAGAAAACAACAGGATTTCTCACAGGCAGCTTTTCAGACAGATCATACTGGTATTTCCGGCACCGTTTTTGCTGTGCCTGTTTCAGGGTGGCTCCATGATCGGAAAAAGTGCAGTGGCGGGGACTGTGACAGCGGCAGTTATTCTTCTGTTTTATGTGATCTGGCTGATCAGGTTAGGGCCTGCATACAGTGAGATGGCAAAAACTGTTGGAAATATTACTGTACGGTTTGTTGGGCTTTTCTTTCTGGTATATGTGATCTTAAGTGCTGCTTTTCTTGCAGATCTCATGGCACAGGTAGTTCCGTCAAGTCTGATCAGCGGTATCTCCGGAAAATCTCTCTCTCTTCTGGCAGTGGCAGCCTGCAGCATTGGCACACATCGGGGAATGCAGCGTCGTGGAAGGATCGCAGAAGTGTCAGGAGGAATTTTTCTGGCAGGAATAATCCTGCTGATGATATTAAGTGCAGGTCAGGGAAAAACGGAATATTTTCTTGAAGTCTGGAATGGAGAAAACAGCGGATTTTCAGGGGAGGAATGGATGGGCAGCACCTGGAGGCTCTTAAGTGCTTTTTCCGGGGTGGGGCTTCTGCCTTTTGCCCTGGATAAAGTAGAAAAACAGGGAAGTGCAAGGAAACCGCTGATTTCAGGGCTGCTTACAGTGTGCGGCGTTGTACTTGGAATGCAGATTCTTCTTCCGGCAGTGTTTGGGCGTGAGAGACTTTTCACGGAGGTATATCCCATCCTGCCGCTTCTGGATGGGGCAGATCTTCCGGGAAATGTACTGGCCAGATTCGATGTGATCTGGATGGGATTTCTTGTGTTTGGGCTGTTTTTTTCTATGGGAAGTCTGTTTCATTATGGAAACCAGATCGCGGCCGGAACGAAGCTGGGAACCGGGAGATACTGGATCCCTGCGGCAGGCTGGATTCTTTCCGTATATAATTGGAATGGTTACGGAATCAGAGATTATTATGGCAGTTATCTTGGATATGTTTTTGTGCCGGGACTTCTTGTGATACAGCTGCTTCTGGGCATGGGAAACCGCGGACACAGAAGAAAAAAAGTGGCAGCAGCAGCTTTGTTTCTGGCAGTATGTCTGACCGGAACAGGATGTGCTGCCGTAGAACCGGAAAAAAGAATCTATCCACTTGCTCTGGGAGCTGGAGCTCTGGAGCAGGGGTTTATGCTGAAATACGCAATGCCTGACATGAATGTCACCACAGGACAGGAAAAGCCGGATGAAGATCCTGTGTCAGTTCTGACTATTGCAGGAGCGGATTTTAATGAGATCGAGAAGATTTACAATCGTTCCCAGGAAAAATATCCGGATCTTGGTCATCTGCAGGTTGTGATCCTGGATGAAAATATGCTCACAGAAGAGAATCGGGCGGCTTTTATCCATTATCTGAAACAGGAGGAGCATGTGGGAGAGGATGTTTATGTGTTCCGCACTCAGATGCTCTCGGATGTTTTTCACTGGCAGGGTGCGCAGCAAAGTTCTGTAGGGGAATACCTTCAGGGAATCCAGGAAAACCGGACTTCCGGGCAGCAGAAAAAGGGAGTTACTCTCCGGGAAGTGTATCATCAGTTTTATAAAGACGGGACTCTGCCGTGGCTTCCTTCTGTGTGGGTGAACAGTGATCTTCTGGAGGTAGATTACGGAAATAGTGAATAAAGTCAGAAGATCTGGTAAATAATTGAGATACCTTAAGGAAAAAGAAAAGCAGGGGGAAGATCTGATGAGGAAGATTGGAGAGAGACTTGAAATAAGCAGCAGATTCAGGAAAATACTGAGGGCTTTGGCTATGGCAGCTGTGATACTGACTATTACAGTTGGATGTGCAGATTATATTGGAGCATGGCGCACCGGCGGCTCAGAGAACAATGCAGGAAGTATAGCGAAAAATACAGAAGATAACACACATAATATACCGGAGTTTTATAACCCGCAGCTCTACGCGTGGTGGGGAACCATCTACCCGGAATTCTGTTTTGAAAAAGGCGAGGATACCGATGAAACTAAGCCTGTGAAGCTCTCCTTCTGGCTTGCGAAAGCTCTTGATTGGTGATACAATATTCTAACGATTAATCAATTCAGGAGAAAAGATCAATGAATATAGATAGAAATGCACCGGTAGGTGTGTTTGATTCCGGTATCGGAGGGCTGACAGTAGCCAGGGAGATCATGCGCAATCTCCCTTCCGAAAAAATAGTATATTTTGGAGATACGGCGAGAGTTCCATATGGAAGTAAATCCAGGGAAACGGTAATCCGTTATTCACGCCAGATCATCCATTTTCTTCAGGAGCAGAAGGTCAAGGCTATTGTGGTAGCCTGCAACACAGCCAGTGCTTTTGCCTTGGATGCAGTTCGTGATGAGCTGGATATTCCTATTATAGGAGTGATCGAATCCGGTGCAAGGATCGCTGCCCAGGAGACGAAGAATAAGCGGGTAGGCATTATCGGTACAGTTGGAACAGTGGGCAGCGGTATCCACGCTTCCTATCTGAAAGAACTGGACCCGGAGATCACAGTGATCGGCAAGGCATGTCCGCTGTTTGTCCCGCTTGTTGAAGAGGGCTGGCTTCATGATCCGGTCACAGAGGAAGTGGCCAGAAGATATCTCAAAGAGCTTCAGGATCAGGAGATCGACACATTGATCCTTGGATGTACTCATTACCCTCTTCTTCGTTCTACGATCCGTAAGATCATGGGAGAGGAAGTACGTCTGGTGAATCCGGCTTATGAGACTGCACTGGAGCTTCGTAAGCTTCTGACAGATAAGGATCTTGTAAGCGATGAGACAGTGGAAGAGGAATTTCCGTATCGCTTTTACGTAAGTGATCTGGCTGAGAAATTTAAAGATTTTGCCAATTCGATCCTGCCGTATAATGTGGAAAAGACGCAGAAGATTGATATTGAGAAGTATTGAAGTTACTATTCACAGAGCAAATTATGCGTTTACTGATCACGAAGTGAAGTGAGCAGTATAAGTATTAGGAGAAAAGAGAAATGCAGAAAGAAGTTTTGATCCATGTAAGAGGACTTCAGATGATGGATGCACAGGGAGATCAGGAGCCGATCGAGATCGTTGTTCCGGGACAGTATTATTTCCGCAATGGTTCCCATTATCTCAGATATGAGGAGATTCTGGATGAGAGTTCAGAGCCGACTGTCAATTACATAAAAATGTCTGAGAGAGGTCTGGAAGTCAGCAAGAAAGGCCTGGTCAATGTACATATGGTATTTGAGCAGGGAAAGAAAAATATGACTTATTATACAACTCCTTACGGAACACTTCAGATGGGAATTGCAGCTACCAATCTGGAACTGACAGAGAGTGAGGAGAACCTTCATATGAAAGCAGATTATGCACTTGATATGAATGAAGAACATGTGGCAGACTGTTATCTGGCAATCCAGGTGCAGCCAAGAGACTGCAAGGATTTTGTCTTATAAAACCTCAAAATAGCGGATAAGAGTGATTTTATCCATCTGACGAAGAAACAAAAAAACCGCTGTGTCACTTAAGAATACATCTTTAAGTGACACAGCGGTTAATTACTTTATAAGTTAGATTATTTGCGGAATCTGGCGAGGAAGCCTTTTTTCTTCTTCTGCGGAGTTTCAAGTGAACCGCGGATTCCTTTAACGCCAACGATGTAGAGACCGCTGACTTCTGCTTTGATCTCTTTTTTAACCGGGATCAGATCGAAAACTTTTTCATCTGCGATGAGAATGCTGATCTTCGGACCAACTTTTGCTTTAACGATTGGAAGTTTGGAACGGCGCATAAGTTTAGGCGTCTGGTCGATGACCATCTGCGGAAGTCCGGAATCTTTTAAAGGCATCCGTTTTTTATCGATGACCAGCATGGAAACTGTCTGCTTGTTAGCCTGGATCTGAGCCTGCTGTTCGTCCTGTTTTTTCTGAGCCTTTTTTCCGAAGAAATAGAGAGCGATTAATGCTGCGATCAGAATAACGAGGATGACCAGAAGAACAATGGTAACTGTACTCATTTGAGAATCCCCCTGTATGTATATTTGTTTCGCAATCGTTTACATTACGTAAACATCATTTTAGCATTGTTTCAGGAAAAAGGCAATTAAAAAGTTAAAAAGACAGGGGGAACGGTGGAAATTTCGACGGTTACACGGTATAATGACAGTGAGGCATTTTACGATGTATGGTGAGTAAATTTGCAGGAAATAACTATAGTTGAGACTGAGATAAATATTCTGGACAGGCCAGAGATGGAGGAAAACAAATGGAAAAGGGAAAGCATCAGGGAACACGCCCGGAAATGGGAACCCCGGAGTATGAGGAATGGCGTAAACGGATGCTTGCACGCAGGCGAAAACGTTTGCAGAGAGAACGGAGGAAACGGCTGATCGCCATGGGCGTGGCACTTGTATTAGTAATAGGCGGTGTTTCCGCAGGGATCAACAGCTGTAAGGGGAAAAAAACCTCTGTATCCCGTCAGGATAAAATTTCTGCCAATGCGAAAACGGATTCCGCAAAAGATACGGCAGCATCAGACGGAAGTGTTGCAGATTCCAAAACATCAGATACCGCAGGAGGTTCAGCAACAGCGAAGGATATACTTGTGCAGGCAGATATCCTGGCACAGCAGTATAACTATGATGAAGCAATTAAACTTCTGAAACAGGATTCATCCTACTCTTCTAATGAGAAGATGCAGGCAGCAGTAAAGAAATACGAAGAAACGAAAGCAACCTGTACAGCGTGGCCACTTGAAAAAGTGACCCATGTTTTTTATCATATACTGATCAAAGACACATCAAAAGCCTTTGACGGAGATTATAAAGAAGCAGATTACAATCAGGTTATGACTACCATAGATGAATTTAACAAGATCACCCAGACCATGTACGATGAAGGCTACGTTATGGTAAGCATCAAGGATATGGCAAAGGCAGATGAAAACGGCAATATGACAGAAGGTGAGATCCTTCTTCCACCGGGTAAAATCCCGTTTGTTCTTTCTCAGGATGACGTATGTTATTATCACTACATGGATGGCGACGGTTTTGCCACGAAATTGGTTGTGGATGATGAGGGGAAGATCCGCAACGAATATGTGGAAGATGATGGAAGCATATCAGTTGGTGATTACGATATGGTACCGCTGATCGACCGTTTTGTGGAAGAGCATCCGGATTTCTCATACAGGGGAGCCAAGGGAATCATTGCACTTACCGGATATAATGGAATTCTGGGATACAGAACAGATGAAAGCTACGAGACCCGTCCGGCTGATCTGGATGACAACAAAGTAGAATGGCTTAATGAACATCCGGATTTCAGTCTGGAAAAAGAGCGCGAAGGTGCAAAAAAAGTGGCAGATGCCATGAAAGCTGAAGGTTGGGAATTTGCAAGCCATACCTGGGGACATCAGAATGTTGGACAGATCTCTCTGGAGAAACTTCAGGCAGACACTGAGAAATTCAAGAAAAATGTGGATCCGCTGATCGGGGGAACGGATATCATTATTTTTGCTTTTGGGACAGATATTACTGATGCCGAAGACTACTCCGGCGATAAATTCGAATATCTGAAAAATCAGGGGTACAATTATTACTGTAATGTGGATTCCAGTCAGTATTTTGTGCAGATCAGGGACAGATACTTCAGACAGGGCAGAAGAAACCTGGATGGATACAGAATGTATTACAATCCGGAACTTCTGGAAGATCTTTTTAATGCAAAAGATGTTTTTGACCCAGCAAGACCTACGCCGGTACCGCCAATGGGCTGATAAACTTTTTATCTGTACAGCAACGAGGGGACATTAAAGAAAGGGGCTACTATTATTATGAAGAAAAAAATTGCAGGTGTACTGACAACAGTACTTGCAGCATCGCTTTTTGTGGGAGGAAACGTACCTGTTACCACACAGGTTGGCAGTATGGCAGCAGAATCACAGGAAGACGAAGATACACAGGCAGATGAGGCAGAAGCTGAAAGCGGCGAAGATACACAGTCTGAGGTGGATGAGGAAGAGGCGAAAGTAGCAGCGGATCCGGAAGATCAGCCGGCAGCTGCCGAGACACCGGAAGAAGAGGCAAAAGCAGAGAAAGAAACACAGAAACGCGAGGCATCCGAAGATACCTCTTCCAGCACATCTTCAGATGAGAAAGCACTTCTTAAAAAAGCCAAAAAACTGGCGCAGCAGTATGATTATACAGGTGCGCTCTCAACCCTGAAAAACAACTGGAAATTTGCAACCAGTGATAAGATGCAGGAAGCAGCAGCAGCTTATATGAAGAAGAGAGAGGCCTGTGTGGAATATCCGCTGGAGGAGATCACCCATGTATTTTTTCATTCCCTGATTGTGGATACAGACAGGGCTTTTGACGGTGATTCCGATGAAGCCGGATATAACCAGATGATGACTACAGTCAGTGAGTTTAAAAAGATGCTCCAGATCATGTATGATAAAGGGTATGTTCTGGTAAGTCCTCATGATATGGCAGTTGTGAATGACGACGGAACTATGAGTAAAGGCAAGATCATGCTTCCGGAGGGCAAGATCCCGTTTGTTCTCTCAGAAGATGATGTAAGCTATTATCATTATATGAATGATGACGGATTTGCATCAAAGCTTGTGATCGACGATAACGGAGATATCAAATGTGAGTATACGAAAGCAGACGGAAAAACAGTGACCGGTGACTATGACGTTGTGCCGATCCTGGATTCCTTTATCAAAGAGCACCCGGATTTTTCCTATCACGGAAGAAAAGGAATCCTGGCTATGACCGGTTATAACGGTGTTCTGGGATACCGCACAGACGGAGCCTATAAGACCGGGAAGAACCTGCAGGACGATCAGAAGGCTTTTCTCAAGGCTAATCCGGATTTTGATTATGATAAAGAAGTAAAAGCAGCCAAAAAAGTGGCAAAAGCCATGAAGAAAGATGGCTGGGAATTTGCAAGCCATACCTGGGGGCACAGAAATGCCACAACATCCACAGCAGCTGAGCTGAAAACTGATAACAAGAAATGGGAAAAATATGTGGCACCGATCCTTGGAAAAACAGATATGATCATTTTTGCTTTTGGTGCAGATATCGGTGACTGGGAAGGATATACTTCTGACAATGCCAAGTATGAGTACTATAAGAGCCGGGGATATCGTTATTTCTGCAATGTGGATTCCAGCCAGTATTTTGTGCAGATCACAAGTGAATACTTCAGACAGGGAAGAAGAAACCTGGATGGCTACAGAATGTACTATAATCCGGATATGTTAAGCGATCTTTTTGATGTATCGGATGTATGGGATTCATCCAGACCGACACCGGTTCCTGAGATGTAAATAAATTTTACAGATACGTAAGAAAAAAAGACTATAATTCTATCATACGTGATTTTCGAAATGGTTTTGATGAAGGGAGTAGGATATGAAGAAAAAAGCATATCTTGTTGTTCTTGCATTGTGTACAGCTCTGGCGTTTACAGCCTGCGGCACAACAACAGATAAAAAAGAGGATACAAAATCTACAGCAGAAGCACAGGATACGACCAGTACGGATCAGAAAGATTCAGGATCAGAGGATTCTGACAGTGCAGATCCATCAGATAAAGATACCAAAACTACAGTTTCCGGAGATACAAGACTTGTTTCTGTGGATGATGTGAGCAAGTATGTTACTATTGGACAGTATAAAGGACTTTCACTTGATAATACTGTGGAAGCAGTGACAGATGATGCTGTTGAAGGAAGAGTGGAGCAGGAACTCCAGAATAAGGCAGAAGAAGTTACGGAAGGCAGTGTTCAGGAAGGTGATATTGTTACCATCAATTATGTGGGAACCAAAGATGGAGTGGCTTTTGACGGAGGTACAGCGAATAATTATGAACTGACCATCGGTTCAGGCACATTTATTGACGGTTTTGAGGATGGGATCATCGGTATGAAGAAGGGCGAGACAAAAGATCTTGACCTTACTTTCCCGGAAGAATATTCTGCTGAGGATCTTGCAGGACAGGAAGTTACATTTAAGGTAACACTGCAGAGCTTTAAGAGAGCACCTGAGCTTACAGATGAGTGGGCTGCCAAGAATACAGACTGCAAGACTGCAGAAGACTATAAAAAAGAAATACGAAAAACTCTGGAGAGCGAAGCAAAGACAAGCGCGCAGAATACACTCCGTGAAACTGCGTGGAACACTGTGCTTTCAGCATCTGAGGTGAAGGAATATCCTCAGGATGATCTGGACACTGCAAAAACAGAGTTCAGGACACTTTATGAGAATTATGCAAAACAGGCTGATATGACACTGGAGGATTTTGTGAAAGCCCAGGGAATTTCCATGGATGATTTTGAAGAGCAGAGTGGCCAGTATGCGGAGTACAAGGTGAAACAGAATCTGATTGTGCAGGGAATCATGGATGCTGAAAAAATGACTCTTGAGGATAAAAAATCTCTTTCCGTTCAGGATGAACTGATCAAAGCATACGATGTCAAGGATCTGGCGGCACTTGTAGATAAATACGGGCAGGCAGCGGTAGATGAAGCTATCGGACTTCTGAGAGTGGAAGATTTTATTCTGGACAATGCGACTGTAGATGAGAAAGTTACAGCCGGGGATACAGAAGGTGAGAATGGTGATGATCCTTCCACAGACGGCAGCAGCGCAGAAGGCGAAGTAGATGAAGAATTGGAAGCAGCAGAAGCTACGGATATGGTTCCAGGGGAATAGTACAGAACCCGATAAGCGGTTCCCGGAAATTTTTTCGGGAACCGCTTTTGTACGGGAAAAACATGTGAGAAAATTAAGAGATTCTTTCGGGAAATGCCATTGTATTTAATTGACAAATGAGGTATGATTAAAGGCGAAAATTAAAGAAAGTTATATAGAGATATAAACGGGGATTTGAGAAATGGACAAAAGAGTTTTACGTGAACGAATGCGCAGAAAACAGCAGCAGTTGAGACGACGCAGGATGATGAAACGTGTGACGTGTGTGATTGCGGCGGTTCTTCTGCTTATTTTTGTTGTCAGAGGCGTAATTCTTCCGATTGCCAATCGTGTAGGTGGCGGAAGCAGTAAAGAGGCAGAGACGGTAAATGTACAGGCGGACACATCGGGATCTTCGTCTGACAGCAGCACCGGGGAAGATACTGCATCGGCAGATGCGGCCGATTTATCCGACTCATCAGCGGATGACAGCAGCACAGATGCCACAGTAATGCCGGTAAAAGGTACCGCAGCAGGAGACAGGCTTTCTGTTATGACACCAGGCTGGCATGAGAATTCCAATGGCAAATGGTATCAGAATCCGGATGGTACATATTATATTAATGGTTTTGCAGAGATTGACGAAACTACATACAGTTTTGATGAGAATGGATACATGCAGACAGGCTGGGTTGAGAAAGGTGTGAAGGATTACTATTTCAATGAGGATGGTTCCTATGATCCTTCCAAAAAGCGTCCGATGATCGCACTGACCTTTGATGATGGCCCGGGAGAGTACACAGAGACTCTTCTTGATACTGTTGAGAAATATAATATTCATGTTACTTTCTTTATGTTGGGACAGAATGTGGAAGGTCGTGAATCAACAGTACAGAGAATGCTTAAGCTTGGATGCGAGATCGGAAACCATACCTGGGATCATCCTTCCCAGACACTTCCGAACATGGATCTGGATTCTGTTATACAGGAGTTCCAGAAGACAGACGATGCCCTTGTGAAAGCCTGCGGACAGGCTGCAACTGTCTGCCGTGCACCATATGGTGCCATTACAGAGGAGCAGATGTCAGCAGTAGGTAAACCGTTCTTTATGTGGTCTACAGATTCACTTGACTGGAAGCTGATGGATGCGGATGCAGACTATAATGAAATCATGAATGACAGCGGACTGGGAGACGGTTCCATTATCCTGATGCATGATATTCATGAGCCATCTGTAAAATGTGCAACAGAGAAACTGATTCCTGAGTTGATCAATGAAGGATATAAACTCGTAACAGTCAGTGAGCTTGCAGAGGCTAAGGATGTTACTTTACAGAGTGCTTCCTATTCCGATTTCTGGGACAGCTCCCTGCAGGCCGGTCGTGTTGCAGGATATGCCGGAAATTCCGGTGACTCCTCTGGCAGCAGTGATTCTTCTGACGGAAGTGATTCTTCTGATGGAAGTGATTCCACAGATGGTTCTGATATAAGCGATGGATCTTCTGACAGCTCTGATAGTTCTTCCGATGGAAGCGGCGATGGCAGTGATTATTCTGACGGTTCCGATGATGGAAGTTCTGATGACGGAAGCTACGATGACGGCTCCTATGACGATGGTTCCTACGACGACGGAAGCGAAGAATATTAAGTAAAAATATCGGAAATTATTTAAAGAGATCTGGGTGACAAAATGTGTGTCATTCAGGTCTTTTTTTGACTTTATCCGACACTGTCGGATAATAGACACATATCGGATGGAGGGGGTTTTTCCTTGACTGAAAATATAGGGATTGGTATAATTATAGAATAAAAAACTCCACTAATAATTGGGGAATGAACGGTGGCAGAACTATAAAGGGAGGTACCTGAAAATGGGAAAGAAATTGCAGTTTACGGAGCTTGACCAGTATCTTTTTGGTCAGGGCACGCATTATGATATTTACAGAAAACTGGGGGCTCATCCGGATACGCAGAACCGGAAAAAAGGAGTTTATTTCGCAGTGTGGGCGCCGAATGCGCAGGCGGTTTCTGTTATAGGTGAATTCAACGGATGGAATAATGAGAAGAATCCTATGAAGAAAGTTGGAACGATTGGTGTTTATGAGACATTTATACCTGGAGCCAAGATCGGACAACTGTATAAATTTTACATTACGGGAGCTCATGGTGAAGAGCTTTACAAGGCAGACCCGTATGCCAATGAAGCTGAGCTGCGTCCAGGAACTGCATCCCGGATCACAGATATTACCAACTATAAATGGAAAGATGTTACCTGGATGAAGAACCGTGAGAATTTTGATCCGGATACAAGTGCCATGTCCATTTATGAGGTACATCCAGGTTCCTGGATGAAGCATCCGCAGACAGAGCAGGATGAAGATGGTTTCTATTCCTACAGAGAACTGGCACCGAAGCTTGCCCAGTATGTTAAAAAGATGGGGTATACACATGTTGAGCTTATGGGTATTGCCGAACATCCTTTTGACGGTTCCTGGGGATATCAGGTAACCGGCTATTATGCACCGACATCCCGTTATGGAACTCCGCAGGATTTCAAATATTTTGTTGATTATCTTCACCGTCAGAAGATAGGCGTTATTCTTGATTGGGTACCTGCCCACTTCCCGAAAGATGCCCATGGACTTGCCAATTTTGACGGAACAGCTGTATATGAACATGCAGATCCGAGACAGGGTGAGCATCCGGACTGGGGAACCAAGATCTATAATTATGGTCGTCCGGAGGTCAAGAACTTCCTGATCGCCAATGCCCTTTACTGGGTGGAGGAGTGCCATGTTGACGGTCTTCGTGTGGATGCAGTTGCTTCTATGCTTTATCTTGATTATGGTAAGAAGGATGGAGAATGGGTTGCAAATAAATTCGGCGGCAACAAGAATCTCGAAGCTATTGAATTCTTTAAACACCTGAATACAGTTGTGCTTGGAAGAAACCATGGAACTGTGATGATCGCAGAGGAGTCCACAGCATGGCCAATGGTGACAGGCAAGGCTGAGGATGACGGACTTGGATTCTCCCTGAAATGGAATATGGGCTGGATGAACGATTTCCTAGAATATATGAAGCTGGATCCGTATTTCCGTAAATTTAACCACAATAAGATGACTTTTTCCATGACATATGCCTATAGTGAGAAGTATGTTCTTGTTCTTTCCCACGATGAGGTTGTACATCTGAAGTGCTCCATGCTTGAGAAAATGCCGGGAGAACTGGATGATAAATTCAAAAACCTGAAAGTCGGTTACACATTTATGTTCGGACATCCTGGCAAGAAGCTTCTTTTCATGGGACAGGATTTTGGCCAGCTGCGCGAGTGGAGTGAAGCGAGGGAGCTTGACTGGTATCTTCTTGGAGAGGAGAATCATCAGAAGCTGCAGCAGTATGTCAGTGATCTTCTCCATCTGTATAAGAAGTATCCGGCACTTTACGGAGCAGATAATGATTCGTCAGCGTTTGAGTGGATCAATGCCAATGACGGTGACAGAAGCATTTTCAGCTTCATCCGTAAATCTCCGACAGGCCGCAATAATATTCTGGTCGTATGCAACTTCACACCGGTGGCACGTCCGGATTACCGTGTAGGCGTACCGAAGAAGAAACAGTACAAACTGGTTCTCAATGAGCAGGGACTTCTGGAGAAGGGCAAGATATTTAAGGCTGAGAAACAGAATTGCGACAACCGTGACTTTTCCTTTGCATATCCGCTGGAGCCGTATGGGGTTGGTGTATTTACATACTGATAAATTGATGATTGACAAATGCTTTTTTGTACAGTATAGTGAAACCATATAAAGGGGAGTAGCTGACACGTCAGTGTTCATGATGTCGTCAATCTCGACAGGTTTCAGCCTGTCCGTATCGTGATGAAACAGCGAGACTTTTATTGCATATTTTATGTGCAGTAAAAGTCTCTTTTTTTTATCATTATTTTGCCCATACTATTCATAAACAGAATGAGAAAGGAAAGATGTCTATGAAAGCTTATTACAACGAGACAGCAGACAATGTCAGAAGAGAATTAAACGGAACCATGGACTTTATGACAGATGAGGAAGTGAAGAAACGGCAGGAGAAATTTGGCCCCAATCAGCTTACGGAGGGAAAGAAAAAAAGTGTCTTTCATATCTTTCTGGAACAGTACAAAGATTTTCTGGTGCTGATCCTTATTGTTTCTGCTGTGGTTTCCCTGTTTCTTGGTGAGACGGAAAGCGCAGTTGTAATCCTGATCGTGATCACCATGAATGCGGTTCTGGGAACTGTGCAGACTATCAAGGCAGAAAATTCTCTGGACAGCCTGAAGCAGCTGGCAGCACCGGAAGCGAAAGCAGTGCGTAATGGGATTGTTGTCCGCATTCCGGGACGTGAACTTACAGTAGGTGATATCGTCCATCTGGAGGCCGGTGATTATATTCCTGCAGACGGCCGCATACTGGAAAGTGCAAGCTTGAAAACGGATGAGAGCGCACTTACAGGAGAAAGCCTTGGGGTAGATAAGATCTGTGATGCACTGGAAGGTGAGCTCCCTCTGGGAGATCGAAGAAATATGGTGTTTTCCGGCAGTTATGTTACTTATGGCCGTGGATCTTTTATAGTAACGGATATTGGAATGAACACAGAAGTGGGAAAGATCGCCAGTCTTTTAAAAAATGCTTCTGAGAAAAAGACTCCGCTTCAGGTCAACCTCGATAACTTTGGAAAAAAGCTTTCTGTGCTGATCCTTGTATTATGTGCAGCACTTTTTGCCCTGCAGGTGCTGAAAGGCGGAAATGTGGCAGATGCGTTTCTGTTTGCAGTGGCACTGGCTGTAGCCGCGATCCCGGAAGCATTAAGTTCTATTGTGACGATCGTGCTGGCTTTCGGAACCAGAAAAATGGCAGGAGAAGGTGCGATCATCCGAAAGCTCCAGTCAGTGGAAAGTCTGGGAAGTGTGTCAGTGATCTGTTCTGATAAAACGGGAACTCTCACACAGAACAAAATGACCATCGAGCATTATTACGCAGACGGACAGGATATCCCCGCAGATCAGGTGGATTCTGGCAATCCGCTGCATAAACAGATGCTTTACTTCAGCATTTTGTGCAACGATTCCACGAATATTGAAGGCCAGGAGATCGGAGATCCTACAGAAACAGCCATGATTAATCTGGGCGATCATGTGGGGGTTCCTGCACAGCGGATCCGTGAGGCTTATCCAAGGATCAGCGAAGTTCCTTTTGATAGTGAAAGAAAGCTGATGTCCACATTTCATAAAATGAATGCAGGCAGGTATTTTTCTGGTTTGAGAGAGCAGAGCATTTGCATTCATGAGCATGCGGCAGAGCGAAATGTGAATGGTCGCTTTACAGAAGATTATACTATGATCACCAAGGGTGCAGTTGATGTTATGCTGGATCGTGTGGATTATATCCAGAAAGGTGGAAAAACAGTCCCTGTCTCAGCTGAGGATGTGGAAAACATCTGCCGGGTCAATGAGCAGTATTCAAGAGAAGGGCTGCGTGTTCTGGGAATCGGTTACAGAAGTTTTTCCCAGGCAAAAAATATCTCTGCAGACGATGAAAAAGGGCTGGTTTTTCTGGGGCTTATCGCAATGATGGACCCGCCTCGCCAGGAGAGTGCAGCTGCTGTTGCTGACTGTAAACGCGCAGGAATCTGCCCTGTGATGATCACAGGAGACCACAAAGTGACAGCAGCAGCTATCGCAAAAAGGATCGGGATCCTGGAGGATATCTCACAGGCCTGCGAGGGTTCGGATATCGATAAACTCAGTGATGAAGAACTTAATAGTTTTGTGGAAAATATCCGGGTTTACGCGCGTGTGACACCGGAGCACAAGATCAGGATTGTCCGTGCATGGCAGGAACGGGGAAATATTGTGGCAATGACCGGAGATGGTGTCAATGATGCACCTGCTCTTAAGCAGGCGGATGTAGGTGTTGCCATGGGAATTACAGGAACGGAAGTTGCAAAGGATGCAGCATCCATGGTCCTGACGGATGACAATTTTGCCACGATCATTAAGGCTGTGGAGAGTGGCCGGAATATTTATGAAAATATCAAAAAGGCGATACAGTTTCTTCTTTCGGGAAATTTTGCTGCAATTCTGGTAGTGATCGCAGCTTCGCTGGCCGGACTGCCGGTTCCTTTTGCACCGGTACATCTGTTGTTCATCAATCTTCTTACAGATAGTCTGCCGGCAATTGCGCTGGGGCTGGAACCTTACAGACATGATGTGATGGATGAGAATCCGAGGCCAATGAACGAATCCATTCTTACAAAAAAATTTCTGCAGCGGATCGCCGTGGATGGTGTTGTGATCGGTGCAGCGGTTTTGGCAGCATTTCTCATTGGCTACAGAGATGGAAATGCAGTGTTGGCCAGCACGATGGCGTTTGCGGTGCTGTGCCTTGCAAGGCTTGCACATGGGTATAGCTGCAAGTCAGATAAAAGGGTGATATTTACCGGAAAGTTTTTTAATAATCGATATATGCAGGGGGCTTTTCTTGCCGGTTTTGTTCTGCTGACGCTGGTTGTTACGGTTCCGGTGATGAGAGGATTTTTTGCGGTACAGACACTTAACGCAGGGGAACTTGGAATTGTTTATGGGCTGGCTGTGGGAAGTATGCTGGTGATACAGGGATTGAAGAGTCTGATAAAAAGGTGATTTGGTAAAAAAATACCGGGAGCAGAGAGACTTGAAATTTATAGATTCAGGTTTCTCTGTTTCCCGGTATTTTCAGTGAAAATTGTTTATTTTATGTAAGATTATACAATGAGTATAGGGACGATCATGGCTGTAAAGCTACGCTGCATATTGAATGTGTAATATAATTTTTGCCTGGTTGATTATTCTTCGCTGTCATAGTCGCCGGTGTCGTCGTAGTTGCTGTCATCATAGGAACCGTCATCATATGATCCATCATCATAGGAACTGTCGTCATAAGAACTGTCATCATATGATCCGTCATCAGAACCATCGTCGGAACTGTCGTCTGAGGAATCATCCGTGTTGCCGGAATTGCTGTCAGCAGAGTTAAAATCTTCGGAATTGACGTCAATTCCCTTATCTGCGTAATACTGTTCGGCGGTAATGGAGTCAGTATCTTCCACGATATTTCCTGATGAATCCACCATATTCAGGTCTGTATCAATGGTTACATCCAGAAGATTGGTTCCTGTGGAAGGTGTGACATTCATGGACATGATCTCATTGAACTTCTTTTTCAGATTGTCCAGTGTGAATACACCATCCCCAATGTATTTCTGTACACCGTTCTGGGAAGCAAGTTCTTCTGTGTAATCAGAGAGCATATAAGGGCCGAATTCGCCGGCATCACTGTTATAGTGCATTACCAGAGGTTCTACAGTTGGTGTAAGGATCTGGATGGATGTTTTGCCATTTTCTACTGTTTTCTGAATGGTAAATTTCGCCATTCCACCAAGAAGTTCTTCCAGTTTCTGCTGTGTGGATACGAAGTTTCCAAGAGAATAGAAGACAACAGTTTCGTTTCCTTTACCATCGGAAATACGGCCATATGGCTGGAGTACGTGAGGATGTCCGCCGATAATGACGTTTACACCCTGCTCCATAAGATATGCAGCCCATTGCTTTTCATATTCATTTGGCATAGTTTCATCTTCAGTGCCCCAGTGTGCAACAAAGATAATGCAGTCTGCCTGCTGTTTGGCTTTCTGGATCATAGTGGTGATCTTTTCCTTGCGGATCATATCGATCATGTAATCCTTTCCTTCAATACCGCCTACGTTTGTGCCGTAGGTGTAATCCAGAAATGCGATCTTAATGCCGTTTACTTCGCGGATCTTGACAGTGTCTGCATCTTCCTGTGAATCATGAATTCCAAGAAGTGTGACATCCGGGTATTTTGTTTTCCAGAAATTTAAAGTGTCTGTAAGGAAGCCTTCTCCAAAGTCGTCAATGTGATTGTTGGCAGATTCAACTACGTTAAATCCTGCTTTTACGATGGCATCGCCAACTTCAGTTGGTGTTGCAAAAGACGGATAGGAGCTTACGCTGTCGTGGTCTGTTGTGAATACGGTTTCCTGGTCGATCATCCTGATGTCTGCATCCTTGATGGCGTCTGTGATGTGGGTGTAGATCTTATCGTAATTCCAGTTGCCGTCCTCAGATGCTCCTGCATCAATCAGGCTCTGATGATAAAGGTTGTCGCCCACTGCAATAACAGATGCAGTTGTGACATCGCTGGTAGTGGCGGTTGTTTCCGGCTTTTCTTTAGCTGCTGCTGATTTTTTCTGGGCATCTATGGCTGGTTTGCGGATCATCCGGTAGTCCAGCTGGTTGAATAAAATAACCAGAACAGCCAGGACAATAACAGAAGCCAGAAGACTTGCCCGGGCATTGCTGCGTTCACGGAAGTTCAGCGGGATATTCTCTTTAAAATTTCGCTTGACAGTCTTCCTGTTTTCACGCTCCTCCCGGAAATTCTGAAGCCCTTCCGTAAGATTCTCCTTTTTAAAAGAATTGTTGAAGTTCAGTGGAAATTTCATTTATGATTTACCTTAACTTTCTTTAAAATATGGATTTTTTGCTGTGAGGTTTATTATAGCAGATTTTTCAGGGGGTGGGAAGAGGGGCGGGTTTTGTAAAAGTTCATTTACAGGGTTTTTATAATGAATGAATATGGTATAATTTACATATCAGTAGGAGATGAATGAGCAATAGTACAATAATTTATGATGCACAGGAAATACACCGTGCAGTGACAGAGATGAATTGGCGACAGGAACTGTATAAAGAATGTAATCTGTAAAAAATGTGACAGATATACAATAAATTACTTACAGAGGAGTATGAATATGGGCATTTACAGACGAAGAGCACAATATCATGAAACTGATCAGATGGGAATTATCCATCATTCCAATTATATTAAATGGATGGAGGAAGCCCGGATTGCGTTTATGGGAGAGATGGGATTTGGCTATGGTGAGGTTGAGAAACGGGGAATCGTTTCTCCTGTAGCCGGAGTTTCAGTTTCTTATAAGAAGCCGGTTCTGTTTGATGATGAAGTGGAGATCACAGTTTCTGTGAAAAAGTACAATGGTGCAGTTCTGGAGCTGGAGTATGAATTTTATAATGCAACGAGAAATGAGAGCTGTACGGCAGCCTCCTCGAAGCATTGCTTTACAAAAGACGGAAAACTGGTATCACTGAAGAGGGAAATCCCTGAACTGGATGAACTGTTCAGGAAGAGTCTGAAAGGAGAGAATGCCTGATGGAAGTAGTAGAAATGCTTGATAATCTGAAAGAAAAAGCCAGGAGAGATCCGGCACTTCGTGAAGAACTGCTGGCAACACGTGAGGAGAAAGAACCTCTGGCAGCTTTCTGCAGAAAGTGCCGGGAGTTAGGCGTTCCGGTTTATGAGATGGATCTTATTGCGGCAGGCGAGGAATTTTACGCAGCTATGAAACGAAGTACAAACGGCGGCGGGGAGAATTCACCGATGCTTGAAGGTGAAGATGATTTTTATGAATTGTTTTTTGCAGGGCTGTGATGTTTATCCCTGTCTGAAAATATTTACTACACAAAATGTAAGGAGTATTTTCAGACAGGGATTTTTATTTACTCAATCATATCAATATACTTCTCCAGCACTGGAAACTGCACCCCTCCGATCTTCAGCACTCTGCGGTGAAAGTCTTTCATATCGAAATCCTGTCCAAGTCGTTTTTGTTCGGCTGTGCGCAGATCCAGAAGACTTAAATATCCCCAGTAATATTTCAAATAATTTCCAGGAGTTTCCAGAATGTACTGGTAAATTTCCGAGATAACTGTACTGTCCTCAATACCAAAAGCCTTCAGAAAACTGGCAGACTCAGCCTGGCTCCATCCATTATAATGGATCTCAATATCCAGAAGAGAGTACATACAAAGGTTAATGCTGCGGTTCAGCCATGCAAGACGTGCAAGATCAGAAGCAGAAGAATCCAGGATATAATCAGCTGCATATTCATAGGCAAAAGGCTCCACATAAGTAGCCCACCCTTCCGCAAACCCGGAAGTATCCAGAAGATTTCGGATTCCAGACGGATTCTGGCGTTCAAAACTAACTGTCTGATAAAGATGACCCGGGAATCCCTCATGAGCCAGTGTGGTAAAAAGCTCCAGCCCCTGATAATTGGCGGCCGGATTTATGTAGATCACATTAGGCGTGCCTGTATCAATAGGAGGAGTAAGATAAAAAGCAGGACTCAGATAATCCTTCATGGAGTCATGCACAGTCTTAAGTTCAAAAGAAACATCCTCCAGTGGAGGAAAATCTGAGCTGATTTTTTTCTGCAGGGAAGAAAGTATCTGAGCTGGTCTCATTTCTGTAAAAGAAATTCCTTTATTAAGTGTGGTAAGAAGTTCCGGATTCTGGCGAAGCATATTTCCAACAATACCAATTTCACTGGAAAGCTGCCTGGAAAGCCGTTTTTCGATCTCTTTCACAGGAACATAAGTACCGGTCTGGCTTTGCAGAAGATAAAGATAGTACGCTTTACCACCTTTAAAATACGCCAGGCCGCGAGGATTTTTTCCAGTGCCCCGCAGAGCTTCCAGACCTGTCATAAGCCCCTGATAGGCAGGAATAACTTCCGTTTTCATAAGATTCTGATGAGTAAGAATCAGAGTCTGCTGTTCTGAACCGGAAAGTTTTCCGTAGTCTGAAATTTTTGTGCGGAAAATATCCAGCATATAATTTTCATCCGGATTCCGGATAAAAGCACTGCACTGTGCAAGAATCCGGTCCAGCGTGGCATCACTCATAAAGAAACCGGCCTGAGATTTCTTCTGCTCAAATTTTATAATACTCTGAAAGTACGGACGTATGGTAGTCAGAAGATTCAGATAATCAGAGATATCCCGATCCTCATAAAAAGCATATTCAGCCAGAAGAACCGGTAGCTGTGCCTGGATTCCCAGACTTGGTCCAAGAGGCTCCTGGAGAAGGTAATTATCGCTAAGAGATTTTTCTGTGTGATAATAGAGAAGCATGGAATCGAGAGTCATCTGATTTTCCGTGGAAAGATGACTGTAGCGGAATGCTTTCAGCTTATCCTCGTACTGCTGACAGACCTTGTAGGTGTTTTGCATATCTGTGGGAATCGTGCCAAGAGAAGCTGCTTTTCGCCGGATTCCCTGCTTTTCCGGATGAGCCAGGGAATAATGAAGAGTAAGAGAACTGCCGGAAACTTCGTTTCGGAAAACCTCCTGGGTAAAAGCCTCGAATTTTCCGTTTTCTGTAATTCCATGAGCAGAAAAATATCCGGCAGCTATGCCGATAATAAAAGTAAAAATAAGACCGCAGGCAATAAAAAAAGAAGATTTTTTCTTCAGGATCTTAAAAGGCATAGAAAGTCCTTCCTGCATTTGGCTTTGTACTATCATATTGGAAAAATACGGAATCTATGATATTATGTGAACGGAAATAAAGAGAATCCGATGCAGCCGGAATCGCATATGCCCATGTTTACAGCACATATTTTGGGGGAATATGTATTGCTTCCGGTAAGTTATACAGAATACTAACACGAAATGATCAGAACCATCGGAGCAAGACAAGAATGTATGTAATATAAATGGAGAAAAAGTATGAGCGATATATATGATCTTGCAATTTTGGGCGGGGGTCCTGCAGGGATCACAGCGGCGATCTATGCGTCCCGTGCCAGATTAAATACAATATGGATCGATAAAAATTTTGCACCGGGCGGTCAGATCACGGCTACTTATGAAGTAGATAATTACCCCGGAATGCCGGGAATCTCAGGGATGGATCTGGGCGAGGCTTTTGGGGAACATGCCCGTAAACTGGGACTGGAGCCGAAGCGTGAGAAGATCCTTTCCCTGGAAAATATTTCAGGAGATATCAAGACGATCCATACAAAAAAGAACGAATATCAGGCCAGAACCATTATCCTTGCATTTGGCGCAGAGCACCGGAAACTGGACATTCCGGGAGAAGATGACCTAGGAGGACTTGGAGTTTCCTATTGTGCAACCTGTGACGGAGCCTTTTATAAAGACAGAACAGCCGTGGTAGTTGGAGGCGGAAATACGGCAGCAGAGGATGCGGTATTTCTTTCCGGACTTTGCAAAAAAGTGTATCTTGTTCACCGCAGGGACGAACTTCGTGCAGACAAGGCCATCCAGGAGAAGGTTTTTGACTGTGAAAATATTGAAATGGTATGGGAAAGTATTCCTCTGGAAATCCTGGGGCAGGACGAAGTAACAGGCATTAAGATCCAAAATGTAAAAACAGGGGAAGAACGCGAACTGGATACAGACGGCGTTTTTATTGCAGTGGGAATTGTTCCGAATACGACACCTGTGAAAGATCAGCTGGAGCTTGATGAGAACGGATATATCTGTGCAGGAGAGGAAGGAATCACCAGCGCAGCAGGCGTTTTTGCAGCGGGGGATATCCGCACCAAGGCACTCAGACAGGTGGTAACTGCTGTTTCAGACGGAGCCAACACAGTGGCTTCCGTACAGAAATATCTCTGGAGGAAAGACAATGGCAACCATTAAAGAAATCGCGCAGAGAGCAGGCGTAAGTACAACGACTGTCTCCAACGTCATACATGGAAAAACCAAAAAAGTATCTCCTGCCAACATTCAGAAAATCGAGAATCTCATCCGTGAAATGGGATATGTCCAGAAAATGGGACTGAGAGTACTGAATAAGGAGAAATCCCAGTTGATCGCAGTTGTGATCAACTATCATAAAGACTTCAAGGATTCCATCATCGGAGATCCTTTTTATGGAAAAATTATCGGTTTTATTGAGAAATATGTGCAGGAGCTGGGTTATTATCTGATGCTTTATTCAGCAAAAGATACGGACAAGATATTCCAGATGGTTATGGGCTGGGATGTGGACGGAGTCATTGCTATTTCCTTCAGTAAAAGCAATTGTGAAAAAATATATCAGCTGATCAACAAGCCGATTGTTTCCATTGATGCTTACGGAGAACTGGATGCCGGTCAGGAGAGTCATGTCCTGAATATCGGACTGGATGATGAGAGCGGTGGATACCTTATGACAAAATATCTTTTGGAATGTGGCTATGAACATATCCAGGTCTGTGCAGGACGTGACAGTGGTGTTGACCATCTCCGTTATATGGGAGCGCAGAAAGCAGCAAAGGAATTCGCAGAAAAGAAGCAGAAGGTGCAGTTTACTGCACTGGGTATGAATTACGCGAAGCGAAAAGAAAGCTACGCATGGCTGCTTCAGCGGAAAAAACCGAAGACTGCATTGTTCTTCCTTTCAGATCTCTATGCTCTGGAAGCAATCAGTTTTTTCAGCAGCAGAGGAGTGAAGATTCCGGAGGAGATCGGAATTGCAGGATATGATAACATCAGTTATGCAGAGTTTTCTGTGCCACGACTTACTACAGTCAGTCAGAATGTGGAGCAGAAAGCATCTCTCGCTGTAGAAATCCTGATGGAGAGAATCAATGGTGAGGATAAAGAGTGGGAAAATGAGATCAGGCTTCCGGTTACACTGATTTCAAGAAAGTCAGTGCAGCGTCAGGATGAGAAAAAATAGAAAATAAAGTGTTACTGCAGAATACAGCAGGAAGGGATTTTCAATACGTAAAATCTGAGATATAAAGATGTTAAAAGCCGAAATATATGGAACTGTCAACATATGGCAGCCAGAGTATTTCGGCTTTTTTGCAGGATATATTTATGTAAATTCTGCACAAAACCATAATTTTAAACTTGTCACAATGAATGGTTATGTACATAACCTATTTACACCTGCAACCTTTGGTGCTATAGTGTGAACATAAAGGTTATGTACATAACCAATAGGGAAACAGTATAGAAGGAGTGAATACCAGATGAAACAGATTCTGATTGCCACACATGGAAAGATGGCCTCCGGCATCCGTTATACAGCAGAGCTGATCGTGGGAAAAATGGCTGAGATCACAACTATCGATGCTTATGTAACACCGGAAGATAACGTGGAGAAAAAGTTTGAGGAATATTTCGCAAATCACGAAAATGACAGGATTTTCGTTTTCACAGATCTGATGGGAGGAAGCGTTAATCAGAAGCTTCTGGGATATAGCCAGAAGGAGAACGTTACACTTATCACAGGAACCAACCTTCCTGTTCTGATGCAGGTAATGATGGCTGACGATGATGTGACAGAGGAAGAGATCCAGGAATTTATCAATGATGCCAGAGAAGAGCTTCAGGTGGTAGACCTTGGCACCGGGAAAAAAGCTGCATCTAAAGACAGCATTGCAGAAAATAATGCACCGACTGCAGAAAACGCCGCACAGGAGAGCACAAAGAAATCTGCTCCAGCTCCACAGTCTTACGATAATTCCACAGCAAAGATCACAGCACTTCGTGTAGATGACCGTCTGATCCACGGGCAGGTTGCCATGACCTGGACCAAGCAGCTGGCAGTACAGGGAATCGTGGTAGCCAACGATGAGGCGGCCAACGATAACACCCAGAAGATGGCACTGAAAATGGCAGTACCGGGAGGGATTAAATCTCTGATCAAACCGGTGGACGAAGCCATTCGTATCTTAAACAATCCGAAGGCATCCAAAATGCGTATCCTGGTTCTTACAAGAACTGTAAAAGATGCCCTGAAAATAAGAAAGAATGTTGGCGAGATAGGATTTCTTAACGTAGGAAATACGGGACGTTTTGATGGAATCGATGTTTCCGAGAAGCTTGTCCTCACACCAACTATCATGCTGACAGACGCAGAGCAGCAGGCATTAAAAGAGCTGATAGCTCTTGATCCGAAGGCATGTATGCAGCAGGTTCCGAATGACGAGCAGAAGCTTGTGAAGGATGTGCTGGATAAATTAAACTGACATATATAAACTGTGGAATGTGAATGTCCACAGAATGAATAAAACGTAACAAAAAAGGGAGGAAGGAAAAATGTTAAACGCATTTCTTGTAGCACTTGCCGTATTCATCTGTGTCGGCGGTGCAGAGCTGATCGGATTTACCATGCTGAACCGTCCGATCGTCATCGGACCGCTGGTAGGTCTGTTCCTTGGAGATCTTCACACAGGAGTTATCATCGGAGCTTCACTGGAAGCCGTATTCATGGGAGTTGTAAACATTGGCGGTGCCTCCGCGGCAGAACCTGGAATCGCCACAGCAGTAGGAACCGCTTTTGCTATCATGCTTGGCAAAGGATCTGAGGTTGCTCTGACACTGGCACTTCCGATCGGTATCCTTGGTCTTCAGATTAAGACAGTTCTCTATATTTTCATTGTAGGTATGTTTGCAAAAACCTTCGACCGTCTGGCAGCAGAGGGCAAGGAGAAACAGATCATCGCTCTCCATTACGGACTCTGGGCTGTGAACTGGGTATTATATTCACTGTTCGCATTCTTCGGGATCCTCTTTGGATCTGATGCAGTCAGTGCACTTCTGGATGCCATCCCGGATGTTGTTATGAACGGTCTGACAGTCTGCGGAGGACTTCTTCCGGCAGTAGGTATGGCAATGCTGATGAAAATGCTCTGGGACAACAAAATCTGCATGTTCTATTTCCTGGGATTTGTCCTGGCAGCATACTTAAACCTTCCGCTTATCGCTCTTGCAGTGATCGGAGTAATTATCGCCATCTCTGTTGGAATGAATGATTATAAGCTTAATCAGCTTTCTGCACAGAGAGTAGCTGTTTCACCGGCTGGAGACTCTGAAGAATATTTTGATGAAGAAGAGGAGGAATTTTTCTCATGAGTAATTTAACAAAATCTATTCCTGCAGATGAAAGAAAAATGCTGAGAAAAGCTTTCTGGCGTTCCTTTACTCTGTATGCAGCAGTAAGCCCGGCAAAACAGGGAGCATCCGGCTTCTGTTATTCCCTGATGCCATTTATCGACAAATTTTACAAAAATGATGAGGAAGGCAAAAAAGCGGCTCTCACAAGAAGTATGTCTTACTTCAATACAACCATCACCTTATCTACATTCATCATGGGTCTTGTGGCATCCATGGAGAAGAAAAACAGCGAGCAGAAGGATTTTGACGCAAGCTCCATCAATGCGGTGAAATCTTCCCTGATGGGACCTCTGGCCGGTATCGGTGATTCCATTTTCTGGGGTGTTCTCCGTGTAATTGCAGCCGGAATCGCAGTAGGACTTGGAGCATCCGGAAATGTTCTGGCACCTATCGTGTTCCTGCTTCTTTTTAACATTCCGTCTATTCTTGTGAAATATTACGGTACATTCCTGGGTTACAAGCTTGGTTCCGAATACATCCAGAAGGTTTATGCAAGCGGTCTTATGAACATTTTGACAAAGGCTGCCAGCATTGTAGGTCTTATCATGGTTGGTGGTATGACTGCCAGCATGGTAACCTTTAAATCCACTTATGAACTCACCATGAAGGGTGAGTCTGTTCTGAACCTCCAGAGTATGCTGGATCAGATCTTTGTCGGCATCGTTCCTCTTGGACTGACTCTTCTGTGCTACTATCTGCTGAAAAAGAAAAACATCAGTATCACAGTTCTGATCATAGGTGTCATTATCCTGAGTATCCTTCTCTCTCTTTTCGGAATTGCATAAACCTTAAGGAGAAGGAATAAAGACCAGAATTATGAAAAGGCGGACCCCAGTTGGTCCGCCTATAAAAAAGCCTGAAATAAGATATTTTGAATAAAGGAGACACAGAACATGAAAGATTGGTGGAAGAATTCCGTTGTATATCAGATTTATCCAAGAAGCTTCAAGGACTCCAATGGAGACGGCTTCGGCGATCTCAGGGGTATTATTGAAAAACTCCCCTACCTTCAGAACCTTGGGATCGATGTGCTCTGGCTCAGTCCTGTATTTGACTCCCCGCAGGACGACAATGGTTACGATATCAGTGATTACCGGAAAATTTATGCAGGCTTCGGAAGCAATGAGGACATGGATGAGCTGATCAGAAAAGCTCACGAGCATGGTATCAAAATCGTTCTGGATCTTGTAGTAAACCATACATCTGATGAGCATGCCTGGTTTGTGGAAAGCCGGAAATCCAAAGACAGCAAATACAGTGATTATTATATCTGGAAGGATCCGAAAGCAGACGGCAGTGAACCGAACAACTGGGGCTCCAGCTTCTGCGGAAGCGCCTGGGAATATGACGAGGAACGTGGTCAGTATTATCTTCATTTTTACAGCAAAAAACAGCCGGACCTTAACTGGGAGAATGAAAAAGTCCGCCAGGAGATTTATGATCTGATGAAATTCTGGATGGATAAAGGAGCAGACGGATGGCGCATGGATGTGATCGCATCTATCTCCAAGGATCAGTCCTTCCCGGATTACCCGAAAACGGATGGCCGCAAGTATTATACAGGAAAATATCACAGCAACGGACCAAGACTTCATGAGTTTATCCACGAGATGAACCGGGAAGTACTTTCCAGATATGACTGCATGACAGTAGGCGAGGCGCCGGGCTCCACACCGGAGGTTGCAAGACTGTTTACAGATCCGGAGCGTGAGGAGCTGAATATGATCTTCACATTTGAGCATATGAATATCGACCGTATTCCCGGCTCTGTAAACCGAAAATGGGCACTGAAGCCTTTTGATCTCCGTGAGCTGAAACGGGTTATGACTGAGTGGCAGAACAAGCTTTATAATAAGGGCTGGAATGCGCTGTACTTTGAGAACCATGATCAGCCGCGTGTGATCTCCAGATGGGGAAATGACACCACTTACCGCGAGGAGTGCGCAAAAGCTTATGCTACCGTTCTCCATGGTATGCAGGGAACACCGTATGTATATCAGGGCGAGGAGATCGGTATGACAAACGTACACTTCCCCCTGGACGAGTACGAGGATATTGAGGTGCGCAACGCATATCAGGATCTTGTAGTTAAGAACAAAACCATCACCGAGGATGATTTCCGCAAGGCTGTATGGAACAAGAGCCGTGACAATGCCAGAGTACCAATGCAGTGGGATGACAGCGAGAACGCGGGATTCACAACCGGAAAACCGTGGTTCCGTATTTCCGACCGCTATCAGGAGATCAATGTAAAAAAAGCTCTGGAAAAAAATGACTCCGTGTTTTATTATTATAAGGATCTGATCCGTCTGCGTCATGAAGAGGAACTTCTCACAGAAGGCGACTATCAGCTTCTTCTTCCGGAAGATGAGAAGGTATTTGCCTACCTGAGAACTTCAGAGAAAGAGCAGTGGATCGTTGTGGCAAATCTTTCTGAGGATACAGTAAGTACAGAAGACCTTACAGAATATATGGCCGATAAAGAGGACATTAAAATTGCAAACTACAAAGACAGAACAGGAATCAAAGAAAACTTGAGACCGTACGAGGCATTTATGATGAGAATCCGCTGAATTCCTGAACTGTTATTTACGCAGCAAAGCGGAAAAAATATCCGCTTTACAGACTGCAGGTATGAGTATTTGTGCGTATCTGCACTGCCGAAGGATTTCCGGGGCAGTGCAGATGCGCTTTTTGCTCATAGGAACACAGACGGACAAACAGGAGGAAATTATGGAAAAATACATCATTGCAGTAGATATGGACGGAACACTTCTGAACAGCGAGAATAAGATTTCCGGGAGAAACAGAAATGTTTTGCAGCGTCTGATCGATGACGGACATTATGTGGTACCGGCAACAGGAAGAACAAGGGAGCTGATCCCCCAGGAGTTTTCCGTGCTCCGTGGAGTGAAATGGGGAATTGTGGAAAATGGCTGTGTTGTCTGGGACTACGATAAAAATGAGATGATCTGGCGCAAAACAATGCCTGAAGGAATGGTACGGGGAATCCTGAAAGATGTGGAGGACAGCGGAGTAAAAGGCTGGATCGCGGAAGCTTATGCCAACGGAGTTGCATATTCCGATGCAGATGCCAAAGACTATGTGGCTTCAGTAGCAGATAAAGATATTCTGGAAAAAACCTTTGTAGACTATTTCCTTAGCAGACATGAGTTTGTAAAAGATTTTTACAGGCAGACAGAGCTTCTGGATCAGGCTGAGAAGGTCAACATCTATTTTGAAAACAGCGAGGATAGCAGAGCTCTCCGTGAAAAATGGAAGGATCTGGATGATGTGGCTGTCACTACTTCCATCAGCGGTAACGCAGAGTTCAACGCAGCAGGGGTGGACAAAGGAGTTGGTCTTGCCATGCTGCGCACAAAGCTTGGCATTGACCGGATGCATGTGATCGCTTTTGGTGATAATGAAAATGATCTGGAAATGCTGGAAGGCGCAGGCATCGGAGTTGCCATGGGTAATTCCAAACAGTATGTAAAGGATGCCGCTAATGAGGTGACCGGAGATAATGATCATGATGGTGTGGCGGAATTTCTTGAGAGGTTTTTCGGGCTGTAAGCTGTGGGTGATCGTGATCGCTGATATACGGGACAGGGAAATGTATTTTTCTCTGTCTTTTTTATTTTCATTTTCGGTGATATAAGGTATGATTAACAGAGAAGATGAGGGAGTGCCGGTTTTGATCGGTAGTTCCCGGTGAAAATTTTTTGAGGGAATCAGGAGGGAATTTTTTATATGAAAAATTTAGTACCTAAGAGGGTGATGGAATATATAGTTATCACATTTGCAGTTATTCTGATGGATGTGGGAATCTATGTATTCAAATTCCCGAACAACTTTTCCTTCGGAGGAGTTTCGGGTATGGCAGTTGTATTCTCGCATTTTATTCCGATGACATCTGCGCAGATCAACCTGGTGATCAATCTTATTCTGCTGGTGATCGGATTTATGATCCTGGGAAAAGATTTTGGCATGAAGACAGCTTATGTTACAGTTGTATCTTCTCTGCTCCTGAATGTGTTCGAGAAGGTTTTTCCAATGGAAAAAGCACTCACAGGGAATATTATGTTGGAGCTGTGCTTCGCGATCATCCTTCCGGCACTGGCTGCTGCGATCCTGTTTTTTGAGAATGCCTCAGGCGGCGGTACGGATATTGTTGCGATGATCATTAAAAAGTATTCTACGATGAATATTTCGGGTGCACTGTTTCTTGTAGACTGTTTCATCGTTGTTGTTTCCTTTATGGTATTTGATATTACCACAGGCCTCTGCTCTGTGCTGGGTCTTATGGCCAAGACGTTGCTGATCGATAAGTCTATTGAGAGGATGAAGCTGAACAAATATTTCACTATCATTTCCAGCAAACCGGAGGAAATTTCCGATTTTATCATGAAGGATCTGAACAGAAGTGCTACGATTTATCATGGAGAGGGTGTTTATACCCATAAGGATAAAAAGATCATCCTGACTGTGGTTGACGTAAAGCAGGCGGTGTTGCTGCAGAGGTTTATTGATGAGGTAGATCCGCAGGCATTTCTGATGGTAACTAAGAGCAGTGAGGTTATTGGTAAGGGATTTATGAGTTATATCTGATTGGTTAGATGATGCTATCCGTTTGACTATATGCTTTGTTATATAGAGAGCATTTTCTACAGCTGTTATGGTTGTAGAGATGCTCTTTTTTTATTGGATCAAGTCTGCAAATGATGTGAAGTTTTCGTGAAAAGGTTTGACATATAGTGTCTTATATGGTAGTATACACACTTACGTAACAAAATTTAACATAATTGTAATAAATAAAAGCAACGATAGATAAATTTTCGAGAGGAGTTTTTATGTTTTATAAAAAAATTGCTGCTGTTGTTATGAGTGTTGTGATCGCCGGGTCTGTTCCGTGTACAGTTTTTGCAGATACAGATGCAAGTACTGTGACAGGTGGCGAGGTGGAAGAACTCTCCATTGAGGAAGATTTCTCAGACGGAACGGATTCCATCTCCGCTTTTGCAAACGCTCTTGCAGACAAGACAGTTTCTGATGTGGAAGAATATCAGGAAGCGAAAGCAGAGGCTGAGGAGATCGCACAGAAGAGACTGGAAGCAGAAGCAGCAGCGGAAGCTGCCCGTAAAGCGGAAGAAGAGCGTAAGGCAGCTGAAGAGGCAGCACGTAAGGCTGAAGAAGCCCGCGTAGCCAGGCGTCAGGAAATTGCGGATTTTGCACTGCAGTTTGTAGGAAATCCGTATGTCTACGGCGGCACAAGCCTGACAAATGGTGCGGACTGTTCCGGGTTCGTGATGTCTGTGTTTGCACAGTTCGGTTATGAGCTTCCCCGTGTGGCAGCAGCTCAGTGTGCAGCATCCCAGAAGAAATCTGCTGAAGAAATCGAGGTAGGTGATCTGGTATTCTACGGTGACGGTGGAATCGACCACGTAGCTCTCTATATCGGAGACGGTAAGATCGTCCATGCCAGCACCGCAGCCACAGGAATCAAAGTATCCGACTACAATTACCGCACACCGGCTGCGGTTGGAACTTTTGTGGAATAATAAAATATGTAAATGAATACTTTATAAGTTAGACTGCCTACAGGAAATGTTCAAGAGAAATGGAGACGACCTGCGGGCAGTTTTTTGATTATGAGCAAGAATGTGGATTGCGAATATCCGCTTGACTTGAATAAGAAATTTCCCTGTAATTTCCCAATGACATAAAAAAGCTGTCAGCATTGATGATAGTAGCCATCTTGTTGTGATGTCTGTTTCTATTCTGGTACAGGCTAAGGCAGTCACACAGCCCAGTAGAGTGCTTATGCTTTCCGCAGCATCTGCCTGTAAACAACCACAGATACCACAGCAGTAAACACCTCCGTGATCCAGAATGCGTTCCAGACACCCTCAGGACCCATAAACCGGGACAGAATCCAGGCAACAGGCATGATGACGATCACATACCGGAACAAGGAGATCACAAGGGACTGGGGACCCTTTCCAAGGCCTTCCATAGCTCCTGAAGTAGTGACAGACACAGCAGAGATGATAAATCCTGCACTGATGATCTTAAGAGCCCTGGAACCGGCAGCAATCGTCTCTGGGTTCGTGGTGAATAGTCCCATAAGCTGTCCGGACGCCAGGAGGCAGACAGCAGTTCCAAGGAACATGATCACACAGCTGGCCTCCAGAGTCAGACGGAAGATCTTTTTCACACGTTTCATCTCCTGGGCTCCGAAGTTGTAGCCGATCAGCGGACGCATTCCCTGGATGATACCGTTAGCCGGAAGATAAAGGAAAGTCTGCAGCTTATAATAAACACCTAGGATTACCACATAGCTGTCTGAATAAGCTGCCAGTACAGAATTCAGAAAAGAGACCAGAAATGACGGCAGAGCCAGGTTCAGGATCGCCGGAACACCAATGGCATACAGGCTCAGATCCGTTTCTTTGCTGGCTTTTATGGCTTTTGGGGTCACACGCACAGGAATTGGACGCAAAATATAAAAAGATATATACACAACGATCGTAAGCACTTGGCCGATACCAGTAGCCAGAGCAGCACCGCGGATTCCCATTTTCGGGAAAAATCCGATACCCCAGATCAGGAACGGATCCAGGATGATATTGCTGATACAGCCAACCAGCAGGGCAATCATAGACACCTTCATCCTTCCCACAGCCTGGAAAAGTTTCTCAAAGAAAAGGCTGATGGAGATCACAGTGGAAAACAGAAATACGACCGTGGAATACTCAAGCCCCATTCGGATCACCGTTTCATCCTGTGTATACATCCGGAGAAACGCCGGCATAACAGCAATGCTGATCACAGTCATGAGAATACCGTGGATCACAGCCAGAATAAAACCATGGGTCGCAGCTGTGTCAGCCATTTTTTTATTTCCTGCGCCAAGATGATAGGACACCCTGGCATTGATACCAATACCAAAACCAATGGCAACTGCATTGATCAGGTTCTGCACAGGATATACAAGTGAGAGTGCTGTCATAGCCTGCTCACTGATCTGTGCTACGAAGAAACTGTCAACAATATTGTACAGCGAGTTTACAAGCATGGAAAAAAACATAGGTAGTGCCATGGAAGCCAGTAGTGGGCCAACAGGCTTTTCCTTCATAAAAGTATCATTCATGAAAAAAACCTCCTTCATATCGTTATTGTATTATTCGTAAAAGAATAACTGTGCGTGTTTTGTGTACATAATAAAAGCCACACAACCTGCCTCTAAAAGCAAAGAGTAAAGGCAGATTATGTGGCGAAAAAAGTCGAAACTGAAAAATCCACACTATGTTTTAGTACCTAAACCCTAACAAAAAAAATCCCGGCTGTCAAGCACAGAATTCAACCGGAGCAGACTATGCAAATGACATGGCTTTTACGCAATTTATCAGTACCTGTACATGTGTGTACTGCGTGCACTGACAGTCTCGAAAACCCCCTTCTGGCAATATGCACAAAGCCTGTCGAACCATGGTGGATAAGTGAAAAATTATCCAAAAAGTTTTCCACATGGAAAAAATCCGCAAATAGGCTAATAATCAAGTTATACACAAAATTATCCACATTATCCACAAGGATAACAATGTGGAAGACCTGATTTACATAAAATAAATTAAACATATGTTTTGTGTAAAAATGATAAAACTGCAAAAACTGTGAAAAAAATCTGTAAAACTATTGACATTTTTAAATTCTAAATATCATAAAATATTTCGGGAAAAAGATGTAATTCAAAGAAATAAAAGAGAATAATCTGAAAATAACAACAAAATTCTAATGAAACCACTGTATTTATCCAACCAGAAACCAGAAGTATGGAAATGTGCGTAAAAAAAGGACAGTGACCGGATGCAACGGACACTGTCCAGTGTTGAAAAGCCTTTTCAGACTGTGGATAAGTGTGGATAACCTTCTTATCCACACTGTTTCATTCGTTTGATCACCTTCAGACGTGTAAACTCTTCTCGCTCTTTTTCCTCCAGGGCATTAGTGATATCCCTGGTGAGAGTTTCATATCTTGGGATGGTGATATTCTTCAGAGCGTTGGCACGCTTCTGGGTTTTTTTGATATTGGTGGCAAGCCGGATAGCTGCGTTTTCGATCATGGAAAGCTGAATGGACAGCTCTTTCACACGTTCGAAAGCTGCCTTGGCCTCGTCTAGGGACAGCTTGGTGCTGTAGTAGGCGTAGGTCGGCGTATTGCTGCTCTGCTTGTCATATTCCACAAGAGGGATCTCAGTACCCATAACGCTTCGTGTCTTGATCCGGATGGAATTTTCTACAGGAACGGTATGGGAAATCTGGTCTACAAAAGCGATACCGATCTCCATGTTAGCTTTCTGCAGGGCTGCATAGGCAGTGCGGAAGGTTTCATCGATCTGAGTCTGGATATCCTTTGCCTGGTCAATAAGCTCCATCATTTCACGGATCAGGATATTACGCTTTTTGTCCATAAGCTCATAGCCCTGTCTGGAAAGAGCCAGAGAATTTTTTGCAAGTATGAGATTTCCCTTGGTGGGAAAGGTATTCGGATCCATAAAATCACCTCACTAACGGACGGTTTCTCTGTAATACTGATCCAGAACTTTGGTATCGATACGGTCGAGCTCTTCTCTTGGAAGAAGTCCAAGAAGCTCCCAGCCCTTATCCAGAGTCTCAATGATGCTTCGGTTCTCAGTCTCAGACTGTCCTACGAACTCAGCCTCGAATGTTTTACCAAATACAAGATACTGTTTATCCAGCGGAGAAAGCTCATCTTCACCGATAACGGAAGCCAGGGCTCTTGCGTCACCTACCTTTGCGTAGCAGGAAAAGAGCTGGTTGGCAACGTCCTGATGATCAGCACGTGTGAAGCCTTCACCGATACCATCCTTCATCAGACGGGAGAGGGACGGCAGAACATTGATCGGCGGATAAATAGCCTGGCCGTGAAGCTGGCGGTCCAGTACGATCTGCCCCTCTGTGATGTATCCTGTAAGGTCAGGAATCGGATGCGTGATATCGTCATTAGGCATGGTCAGGATCGGGATCTGGGTTACAGAGCCTGTGCCGCCGCGGACAATTCCTGCACGCTCATAAAGAGTAGCAAGCTCACTGTACAGATATCCGGGATAACCTTTTCGGGAAGGAATCTCACCTTTGGAGGAGGAAACTTCTCGCATGGCCTCGCAGAAAGAAGTGATATCTGTGAGGATAACCAGGATGTGCATGCCTTTTTCAAAAGCAAGATACTCAGCGGCAGTCAGTGCGATCTTCGGTGTAAGAAGACGCTCAACAACCGGGTCATTTGCAAGGTTCAGGAACATAACAACGTGGTCGGAAGCACCGCTTTCTTCGAAAGTCCTGCGGAAGAATTCGGCTACGTCATATTTAACGCCCATTGCTGCAAAAACAATGGCAAATTTTTCATCGGAATCGCCGCCCAGGGAAGCCTGCTGAACGATCTGTGCAGCCAGCTTGTCATGAGGAAGACCGTTACCGGAAAAGATCGGCAGCTTCTGGCCGCGGATCAGGGTGGTCAGTCCGTCAATGGCGGAGATACCGGTGTTGATATAGTTTCGCGGATATTCACGTGTTACCGGGTTCAGCGGAAGACCGTTGATATTCAGGCTGACTTCCGGTGTGATCTCGCCAAGACCGTCAATAGGCTGGCCGATACCGTTAAAGGTACGTCCCAGGATTTCAGGGGAAAGCCCGATCTCCATTGGATGTCCGGTAAGACGTGTGTGTGTATTGCCGAGGGACATATTATCTGTCCCCTCAAAAACCTGGATAACAGCCTTATCCTCATAGATTTCCACGATACGGCCGATTTTCTGCGTGCCGTCCTCCATGTGGAATTCCACGATTTCCTCGTAAGATGCGTTCTTAACACCCTCAAGGACAACAAGAGGGCCGTTTATTTCACTCAGGCCAAGATATTCGATTGCCATAAACTGATCCCTCCTTTAACCGTTTCTTTCCAGTACATTATCGTAGAAACGGTCGATATCTTTGTGATACTCATCAAAACGCTCCAGTTCTTTATTTGGAACCTCGTATTTGATAGCAATGATACGCTCAAAAATTTTATCCTCTTTCAGTACGGAAACCGGCATGCCGCGGTTTACAAGAGCACGGCATTTCTCATAAAGATAAAGGATAGTTTCCATCATCAGGAACTGTTTTTCCATAGGAACACTGGTGTCTTCCTGATGAAAAGCGTTCTGCTGAAGGAATCCGAGACGGATCACTCTGGCAATCTCAAGTGTCAGTTTCTGGTCATCCGGAAGAACATCGCTTCCGATAAGCTTAACGATCTCCATGAGAGAACTTTCCTGGTTGAGGATAGCCATGATCTGGTTTCTGTCATAAACGAATTTCGGGGAAACATGCTCTCTGTACCATGGAGTCAGGTCTTCCAGATATTCGCTGTAGCTGGTAAGCCACTGGATCGCAGGGAAGTGACGGGCATAGGCAAGTGCCTTGTCCAGTCCCCAGAAGCAGCGGACAAATCGTTTCGTATTCTGTGTAACCGGTTCGGAGAAGTCACCACCCTGAGGGGAAACTGCACCGATAATAGATACGGAACCTTCTGTTCCGTTCAGGTTCTGCATCATTCCCGCACGCTCATAAAATGCGGAAAGCTTGGAAGCCAGGTAAGCCGGGAAACCTTCCTCTGCAGGCATCTCCTCCAGACGTCCGGAAAGCTCACGGAGAGCCTCAGCCCATCGGGATGTGGAATCTGCCATGATGGCTACGTCATAGCCCATATCGCGGTAATATTCCGCAAGTGTGACACCTGTATAAATAGAAGCCTCACGGGCTGCAACCGGCATGTTTGAAGTGTTGGCGATCAGAGTGGTACGGTCCATCATCAGGTTTCCGGATTTTGGGTCGATCAGTTTGCTGAAGTCCTCGAGAACCTGTGTCATCTCGTTTCCACGCTCGCCGCAGCCGATATAGATGATGATATCTGCGTCAGACCACTTGGCGATCTGGTGCTGTGTCATGGTTTTTCCTGTTCCGAATCCACCGGGAACAGCAGCAGTGCCGCCCTTGGCAATCGGGAAAAGGGTATCAAGGATTCGCTGGCCCGTAAGAAGCGGAACGCTTGCCGGGAAACGCTTGTAAGTCGGTCTCGGAACACGGATCGGCCATTTCTGGGCAAGAGCCAGCTCTTTTTCAGTGCCGTCATCAAGACGGATGGTGATAATAGGCTCCAGAACAGTGTAAGCACCGTCCGGAACTGCATGGATAACGGTTCCGTGCGGGATGTTTGGCGGAACCATGGATTTATGAAGGATGGAGGCGGTCTCCTGTGTCTCTGCAATCACAGTACCTGCGCCGATCACGTCTCCTTCTTTTACTGTGATGTGTGTTTCCCATTTTTTCTCAGTATCAAGGGAATCAACACTGACACCGCGGGAAATATATTTTCCGGAGGCCTCTGCAATTTCTGCAAGAGGCCTCTGGATACCATCAAAAATATTGTGGATGATTCCCGGCCCAAGGAGAACGGAAATTGCGTCTCCTGTTCCGGTAACGGTTTCTCCGGGTTTCAGTCCTGTAGTTTCCTCAAAAACCTGTACAGTCGTCATATGTTTCTTAAGTCCGATGACCTCTCCTACAAGTTTCTCAGGGCCTACATAGACCATCTCGGAGATCTTGAAGCCGGTGTCGCCCTTGAGGTAGATAACAGGACCGTTGACACCGTAGATAATACCTGTTTTACTCATGTGCTGGACCTCCGTTGAATTTGAAATCTCTGTATGCTGTATTGTATCCTTCCTCAAAAGAATTGTCGATGAGGATGTTTTTCTCCGGGATCACAGCTTTGATTCCGCCGATAAAGGAATCTCCGGAAAGCCTCAGCGGAAACCCTGTCTTGATCGTAAGTGACTTCAGCCGGGGTTCATCTTCCCTGGAAAGATAGATCTGAATCTCATCGTGTTCTGCAAAGCATACAGCTTCTTCGATCTTGCTGCAAAGATATTCCTCATAACAGGAGGATTCCATAAATTTCAGGATCTGTTCTCTGACCTCTGAAAAAAGTTTCTCTTTTAAACGGCTCTGTCTGGCAGTCCAGTCACGGCGGATATTCAGCTGTTCGGCTGAAAGTGCCTTGTTGATCTCACGCCGGGCGTTTGCAATCTCGGCTTTCCGGGAACTGGCAGCGTTTTCCAGAGCCATTTTTTTATGTTCCTCCATTGCGGCATCCAGTGATTCTTTATGCTCCTGGACCTCTTTTTCCGCCTGGCGGCGGGCTTCTTCCGCGGAGGTATCATAGAAGTGGGTGAGTTTTTCTTCGATTGTCATAATATCACCTGCCTATAATTTTAATCCGATGGCCTCATTCACGTATGAAGTGATGAAATCAGGCCTGCGGCCGGTACCGTGTCTGTCAGGAATTTCTATGATGAGAGGTGTTTTGTGATGGAGCTTTACATCGTCGATGATCTCAGGGAATTCCCGGCCGAATTTTTCGGTCAGGAGAATGATCCCGATTTCTTTGTCCGCGATAGTACGCTCCAGAGCTTCCTTCAGCTCATCGTGTTCATGGACAACAACACCTTCTACACCGGCCAGTCTCATTCCTGTCAGAGTATCAATATTGTCGCTGATCAGGTACATCTTCATATCAAAGTTTACCCAGGATCATGAAGGAGATGATCAGTCCATAAAGAGCAACACCTTCGGCAAGACCTACGAAGATAAGGGATTTACCAAGGATGCTCTGATCCTCACTGATTGCTCCAAGTGCTGCGCTTGCCGCACTGGCAACGGCAATACCACCACCGATACAGGAAAGTCCGGTAACGAGTGCTGCTGCGATGTAGCCCATACCTGTTGCAAGGCCTGCGTCAGCACCTGTTGCAGCCTGTACGGAAGCTCCGCCTGCGAATGTTACGGCGATGGCAACAAGCATGATTCCGAAGAAGAAAAATGCGTTTACGCCAAGAGCTGTTTTGTAGCGGCCACGGCTTTTTTCGCCGAGAAGATAATAACCGAATGGAAGAATGATACTGAGTACAAGTGCAACTGCGATTGTAATCTGTGTAATGACTGTCATGATGATGACCTCCTTAAACTTAAATAGTAATCGTTTTATTATTTATTCCTGGAGCAGAACGGCTCGAATTTACGTCCGCTGCCTTTGTAGAAACGGCTGAACATTTCGTAATATTCCAGACGGAGTACCTGGATACCTACGATCAGGCCCTCCATAGCGCATACGAAAAGGTTTCCGAGGATAATGACGATCCAGTTCGGACTGCCGTTCTCTGCGCCTGCAAGCATAAGCACAACCTCCATCATAGCTGCGTGGCTGACTGCAAAAGCGCCGATACGCACGAAGGAGAGTGTATTGGAAAAGTAGCTCAGGATAACCTCGAACAGTTCGAAGATACCCTGTACGATAAACATGCCCTTTTCTTTTGGCATAACTTCGGCTTTTTTCTCAACCAGGTTGGTAAGCGGTTCCTTGAAGAAGATCAGAAGCAGCGGAACACCGAACATGATGGCAAGAACAGCTCCGCCGGGAACTGCATGACCGGAAACAAAAAGTCCGATGCAAAGTACTGCAGATCCGTAGAATACAAGTCCTGCCACAGCGTTGGTGTCGAACCAGGTTTTTTCAACGTCATGCATCTTAAGGGAATTGATGATGTTGAAAACCATGCACAGGAGGATGATTCCCATGCCAAAGCCGATGGCAACAATAAATACGGTATTCAGTTTTCCGATAAAAGGTATGGTCGTCATACTGTCTACAGGTCTTAGCCACAGAGCAGGTATGACATCTTCAAATCCAAAGATACTGCCGAACATCAGGCCGAAGAAGGTTGAGAAAACACCGGCACAGCTGATGATTCCGGCAAGGTCGATATGTTTCAGCCTGTACAGAAGGAAACCTCCGATAAAAAGCAGAAGTCCCTGTCCTGCATCACCGAACATGGCTCCGAAAATGAAGGAGTAGGTGATGGCAACGAACCAGGTTGGATCCATCTCGCCATAAGCGGGAAGACCGTACATCTTGACATACATTTCGAATGGTTTGAAAAGCTTCGGGTTCTTCAGCTTCGTTGGCGGCTGATGGTTTGGATCATGTTCCGGTGATGTGGTATCCTCGCCGTCTACCAGGCAGAAGATCCGTTCATCTGATGCGATATCAGTCTGAAAAGCCCGTGTGTCAGCTTCTGTCATCCAGCCGCAGAGAATATAGAAATTCTCATGATTTCCGGTACAGGCAGCAGCCTTACGGACATCAAAGTTTCTGGAAAACTGACGTAGTGTATCTCTGGCAGAAACAATATCTCCGGCTCTGTCAGAGAGGAAACGCTGGCGTTTCTGCTTCTGGGCTTCCAGATGCTTCAAGGCATCCTCGTACTGTTTGCTTACGCTGGAAAAAGCCTGCTGGGCTGTACCGGTGTAATTATCCGGTACAAAGATCTTTTCAAAGTGCATGGAAGAGTAGGCCGCATCAATTTTGTGAGCCTCATGCTTCGGTACAAAATAGACTCCCCAGACATACTGGTCATCTTCATCACATTTCAGGAAGATGGTGTTCAGGTTGTCGTAAATGTATTTCTTGAATTTTTCGTAATATTGTTTCTCAATACGTCCGAAATGAAAATGAATGTATTTCAGGTGCAGAATAGAGGAAATATTGTAATCAATATTTCGGAACGGACGTATGATCCGCAGGGATTCTTCCAGGGAGGAACATTTTTCTTCTAATTCAGTTTGTTCCTGCTGGAGTTGCTCCGATTGTCCACGGATCTCCTTCACTGTGGAAAGTGCTTTTTCAATACCAGTGCTTCGGTTGGAAGCAGCAGGAGGACTTTTCAGTTCTTCGTAAATGGTATTGATGGAATTAAGAGCATCTCTATACGGATTGACCTCAATGAAAGGTGTCAGGCTTTCTACTGTGGTCAGTTCAGAGAGTGCGTTTTCCAGATGGATTTCGTACTTGCACAGGTAGGTGTTTACAACCCGGTCAATATCTGCTTTGGGACCGGTGATGCTCAGAAAATTCATTTTTTCAATCACGTTGCTACCTCCTGGTTATTAACCGTTGCGTATATAACGCAGGGATTGTTCTGGATCCACGCCATAGCGCACGCACTCAAGGGCAATGGTCAGACGGTTGACTTCATGTTCTTTATGATATAAATAGGAATAAATGACTGCTACGGAGTAGGGATCCTTGCGTGCTTCCCGTTCCAGCACATTCCTGAGGATGTAGTTATAAAATTCCTCCAGGTTGGCTGCAGTCAGCTGCTCATATTTCTTACCATAGTAGGTTCCGGCAAAAATACGCTGGGCTTCTTCGTATGTGGGAGCTTCCACAAGTGCGGTGATCTCTTCTTTACGAAGTTTGTAGTTCATGGGAATCAGCAATGCATAGATTTCGGCTGGTTCCATGCGAAAACAGCGTTTGGATCGCTGGATGAATTGCAGGTTCAGCATATCAAATTTTTCGCCGTAGGCTTTCGTGATCTGAGCCAGATCATTGCCCTTGAAAAGTTTCTTCCGCATATTCCAGATCTGTGAAAAATATGAAAGATCAAGTGCCATGCCGAAGTCAAAAAGCGTGGCATTTCCCCGTTCGTTGACCTGGGACAGAGGAATGAAGAAATCATTTCCCTTTAGTGCGGCGATAAATTCATCCATATTGGCGCAGGCTGCAAGTCTGTCAATATCCAGTCTGGAATGCAGTCTGAAAAAATCGCGGTAAGGGGAAATATCTACGGGGTCAGTATCTCTGTGGTCGAAGAGATTCGTCATAATCTCTTTCAGGACACGGATCTCATAGCGTTTCGAGTAAAGAGTCAGGAACGTCCGCTGTTCCTGGTTTGCAAAGTGGTAAAGTCTTGAAAAATTCCGGAAGATAGATTTCTTCAGAAGTTTCTCTATCTGCCCTCGATGCAGATCATTCTCATCGAGACCAGACCAGATATTCTGATATTCCGGGGTTCGTTTCAGGTAGGCTGTTATCTGGGGGACATTGGGAAGCTGAACGATTTCTTCCAGCTGCTCATCTGTCACAAGCCTGCTTTGCATGGCACGGATCTTGGTAGAGAGTCCGCTGTATGAGAGGACAGTGCCCATTGAATCACTTCCTTTCCCTTCAGGTTTCGGTAATTCCTGTTATTTTCTGAAACAGCTCTTTGGAAAGAGTCTCGTGGTTGGCTTCGTAGTAGGCATCCAACCGGGATAGCTGGTCTTCTGTCTCTGCACGAAGCTGGGTGATCCGGGCGTCTTTCTCGCGGGCCAGATCTTCACGGATTTTCCGGATTTCGGCACTGGTCTTTGTTTCCAGGGAGGCATCGAAATCTTTGATCTGTTTTTCGGCTTCTTCTGAGAGAGCTTGTTTCTGTCGCGCAGCGTCCTGCATGATAGCATTGGCTGTAGCTTCGATTTCCGAAAGCTTGTTTAGGATTTGTTCCATAGCGCCCTCCTTATTTGTTTATTGTATATAATTGATTTTTATATGATACACCTTTTTTATGGTAAAAACAACTAAAATCTCGTTAATTTTTCTGCAAACTTTTGAGTGAAATGTGGGTAAACAGACATAAGGACGGTTTGCTGTCGTCTTGTTGATGTTTTTTATTTTTTGCTTGCGGCAGGGTGGGGATTGCATGTATAGTTGAGTATTGAGAAGCATTGCAGCAGTTCCGTTAATTCATGGAATGGTACTACAGATGCTTTTGAGGGCTGCGAAAGGTAGTTATTTGATTTATATATTATAGGAAGATTAATTTGGAGGTTATTTATGAGATTACGTAATATTCCCGGGGCGAAGGATGCGATTTTGGAGTGTGATTGGGTGATTGATGAGCCGGAGAGGTTTAAAGGGAAGTGGGAGAGCGTTTTTGGGGAAAAGAGGCCGCTTTTTCTTGAGGTTGGCATGGGGAAAGGCCGCTTTTTGATGGATATGGCGCGGCTGCATCCGGAGAGAAATTTTATAGGTATTGAAATGTATGACAGCGTGCTTCTTCGCGCTTTGCAGAAGCGGGAGGAGCTTGAGGAGCAGGGAGAGAGTTTTTCCAATCTGGTGTTTATCCGGGTGGATGCGAGATTACTGCCGGAGATTTTTGAAAAGGATGAGGTTGACGGAATCTATCTGAATTTCTCTGATCCGTGGCCGAAGGCAAGACATGCCAAAAGGAGACTTACTTCCAGAGAGTTTCTGGCCAGATATGAGCAGGTTTTGAAAAAAGATGGCGTTGTGGAATTTAAGACGGATAACAGGGGACTGTTCGAATTTTCTCTGGAAGAGGTTCGGGAGTCTGACTGGAACCTGGAGGTTTGTACCTTTGATCTCCATCATGATGAGGAACTGGTGAAAGGAAATGTGATGACAGAGTATGAAGAGAAGTTTTCTTCCATGGGCAACCCGATCTGTAAGATGGTAATTAAACAGAAATAGAGAAAGCAAGATGCAGGAGGATATCGGGCTGATCTGTAAACAGATCGGCCTGTTTTCATATAATAAAAAGAAGAAAAAAATTGAGTCAGGAAAAAATTTAAAACTCTGCAGGAGCAGGGGCCTGACCAGCATGAATAAAAGGAGAAGCTAAAGCTTGAAAAAAAGAAAATCCAGCTCATTACGGCGAAGTTTCAATACTGTAAACCGCAGTATCAAAAACCAGGCAGTCCGGATCAGAAATTCGCTTACAGAAATAGAAAAAACACTCAACAAAATTGCATCAAATGAAGATATAAAAAATAAAAAAGATAAAAATAAAAAAAATTAAAAAAAGGTGTTGACTTTCACCGAACCATAACGTATAATACAACATGTCTTGAGGAACGAAACAAACGAAAGACAAACAATTAATAAGCGTCTTTAGCTCAGTTGGTAGAGCACCTGACTCTTAATCAGGGTGTCCAGGGTTCGAACCCCTGAAGACGCATTAAAGGCACTGTTTTTGCAGATATAGAGCTGCGGGGACGGTGTTTTTTGTTGTTTAAACCTTATAAGAGAAGAATAGAAATCCCCCTGTACTCGGATAAAGTTTGGGGTGTTTTTTTATGTGAAAATTATTTTAGAAAAAAATTCCCCGAAAAAAAGGAGGGCCGGGTCTTGGAACGGACCCGGCAGAGTATGAAAAGAAAAATAAGTAATAATCTATAAGATGAAAAAGCGGTGTGCTTTATTTGCTTAATAATATACCGTCAAAATGTGATGGAACTGTGAGAAGCATTTAAAAAATTTGTGAGGAAAATCTAAAGATCCTATAAATTTCAGGAATGTTTGTCTGGATTGATCTGTAAATGAACAGGAAACAATCAAAAAACCAGAGAAATCCCGGAGTACAAAAAAATATATTGAAAATAATAAGGACATTTCCATAACCATCCTGTATAATAAATCATATTATAAAAAATCTGAATTGGAAACGGCAGCATGATTAAGCTGGCATTTGACTGTATTCAGAGAAAGAGATTATTAACAGTTAAATATAAATTATAAAATCATATAAGTACATGTTGAGTTTTATAAGATATTAGAGTGGAATATTATTGAAAGGAGTTGATGCTTTGAGTAAATATTATTCTATACATGAATTTTCAAAAATTATAGGCGTATCCGCCCAGACATTACGAAATTGGGATGCCAATGGAAAACTTCATCCGCATCATACTA
>OLNI01000267.1_pt1 | contig 54109 bp, 46 predicted proteins | sample 1672921 | NCBI WGS metagenome assembly OLNI01 (sample SAMEA3136737, study PRJEB25190) | human gut metagenome | biome: human gut; feature: human-associated habitat; material: faeces | place: Austria | collected 2013 | reverse complement strand
AGATAAAGAAAGTGCAATTGTGGAGGCATTGAAGCATTTTAAGATGATTCAGCAGGAATAAAGGGAGTTTGATAAATGAAATTTATGGAGGAATGATAGTGAGTTATATTACAATGGAAATATGGACTGGAATATGGATATTAGTGAGGTTACTTCCAACGGCACTTATTATTTTCACAGGTGTTATGATTATCGAACTGGGTATTGAATTTATCCAAAAGAAGAAAATAGAAATTAGGATTTTAAATTGTTTATGCCAATTCTTGTGGATTTTGATAATTGTATCAATATTAAAAATTACAGGAATTATTGGTGGTAGTTTTGGAATATCGTCACCTCTTGATAGTTATATTAGTTTTAAATTATTTGAAGACGGATTTAATGCGGCAACTATTTTGAACATATGTCTATTCGTTCCATATGGATTTTTGCCAGTATTTATTTTTAAGAATATCTACAAGCATTGGTGGAATGGCGTTATACTTGGAGCAGTATTTTCGATTGGCATAGAATTTTTGCAAACATTTATTGGAAGGTTTGCACAGTTAGATGATGTGATTATGAATACTTGTGGGACTCTCATTGGATTTTTGATGGGATGCTTGTTACTTCGCATAACCACAAGTAAAAAATAAATCCCAGTTTGTGTGTATGGTAAATCTAAACTGTATTTTAGCAATATTTCCTTAGTGGGGGCAGAAAGTTGCCCCCACTTTCACTATTTGGAGGCGAAAAGCGCCCCCGGAATTCAAAAATGGCTCCATTTTGCGCCCCCGTTTTTTTGAAATCTGGAATCTAAACAAGATTACAATGAAATCAGAACATAAAAAGTGGGGGCAAAAAGCGCCACCACATATAATAAACAAAGGGTTCAAGGGAAAAATCCCTTGCTAGAACAGCATTTGGATGGAGACATCTCTAATGCGTATTTAGCCGTCAACCTAAGAAATATCAAAGCAACCAAAACAGTAGATTAATCATGCAACATTTCCTGCTGGTTAATTAAATTGAATAAAAAATAAACACTGTTCAATTGTGCAATCTATATGAATCTGATATGCTGAGTATACAAAAGCTTTTGAATTTTATAGGAGATGAAGCAAATGGATATAGGCGTTGTTATAAAAAAAATATAGAAAAGAAGCTGGTATGGCGCAGCAGTTGCTGGTGGTTGGAAAATTTGCCCCATACTGTTTCTTTTCACAGATATTGAGAATGCCATGGAAGAAGTCGAAACAAGACTTTATAATATCAGGCAGGACAAAATCTCAGAAGATAATGTTTACCAGTTCCTTTTATTCTTTGATAAGCTGTATGATAAATTTACAGATCTGGAAAAGAAGACATTTTTGAAGAGCTTTCTGTCCGATGTATTTATCTATGAGGAAGAGCAAAAGGATGGCAGAATATTAAAAGGTCTCCAGTTTAAATTCCCGATATATATGAATGGCAGAAATGTGCTTGGTGTGGATTGCTCATCTACCAAAGCAGTTCAATCATTTCAATTATGTAAGGAAGCATTCCAACCATTATAATTACAAAGTGTCCCTTAACGGCTATACAGACTGCGATTCGACCTTTCTCATCGCTTTTCTAAACTGGAAATAAAACAAAATTGCAGTAAAGGTTACGGCTATGAAATCTGCTACCGGCTCTGCAAGGTAAACACCCATGGTTTTGTTTGAAACCATATGTGGCATAATATAAATTAATGGTAACAGCAGAATAAATTTTCTTGTAACTGCCACAATGATAGAACTTGTCGCATTGCCAAGAGCTGTAAAGGTCATCTGGCAGGCAATCTGAATACCAAATAAAAACATGACTGCCATATAGATACGCAGAGCTTTTGATGCGAACTCGATCATCGCTGTTTCCGGAGTAAAAATGCTCACAAAGAATTGTGGCATAAACATTACAGCCAGCCAAAGTGTGACAGAATAAATCAGGTTTACTGTTAATAAAACACGAAAAGTCCTTTTTACACGTTCCGTATTGTTTGCTCCATAATTATAGCTTGTAATTGGCTGCGCTCCCTGTGCAATTCCCTGTAAAGGAAGCATTGCAAACTGCATGACACTGGTAAGAATCGTCATTGCACCTACCGCAATATCTCCGCCATATTTCAGTAAAGAAGAATTAAAGCATACAGATATAACGCTTTCGCTCGCCTGCATAATAAATGCTGCGGTTCCAAGTGCTATGCATGGGAACACAACTTTTGGCTTAATATTCAGATTCTTACGTTTCAGTCTAAGTATTGATTTCTTACTGCACAAAAATGCCACAACGACGATACATGAAACTGCCTGCGAAATAACAGTTGCCAAAGCAGCACCACGAACACCCATATTTAATCCAAAAATCATAATCGGATCAAGCACAATGTTTAGAATTGCTCCGATAGCAACGGATACCATGGATATCTTTGTAAACCCTTCAGCAGTTACAAATGCATTCATGCCCAAGGTCAACTGCACAAATAACGTTCCAAAAGCATAAATATTCAAATATGAAGCAGCATACGAAATGGTGTTCTCACTGGCTCCAAAAGCTAACAGCAAATTTTCTCCAAACAGTAAAAGTACCACTGTCAGAACGATTGAAACAATTACCTGTAAAAGAAAACATCCACCAAGCGTTTGCTCTGCACTGTCCATATCGCCTTTTCCCATCGAAATAGAAGCACGAGGAGCACCTCCTGAACTTACAAGTCCTGCAAATGCCGACACAATCATAATAATAGGCATGGTCACACCGACACCCGTCAGAGCAAGACTGCCTGCATCCGGTATATGACCGATAAAGATCCTATCAACAATGTTATACAACATATTGATCAACTGTGCTATTACCGTAGGAATTGCCAACTTAAAAAGCAGTTTTCCAACGGGCTGCGTACCTAAAAAATCCTTGTTCTTTTCCACTGTAAATCTCTCCTAACTGTTCGTATATTCTTTGATATTTCTGTTTACCTGCTCTGTAAACTGTTGCAGCTTTTCCATTTCTTCCTTTGAAAATCCCGCAAATACTATTTCACAAAATTTGTTCTGTGCCGCACGCCCGACTGCAATTATGTCCCTTGCTTTATCCGACACACTTAAGTGAATGGTTCTGTGATTTCCTCCCTTATGTTCCCCTAAAATCAATCCTCGTTCCTGCAAGGAACGAATGGAAATAGATACATGGGACTTTGCAAGATGACGATATCTAACAATTTGAGTAGCTGTATTATACTGGGGATTATTTGCTAAAAACATAAGAACTGTAAACTCCATATAGGTCAATTTGTATTTTTCATAGACTGGAGATATCATATTTTTATACACTTCTTCGACATCAACACAATGTGCAAAATAATTTATCACAAATACACCTTCTTTCATTTTGAACTGTTCGTTTTTGAACTTTAATAATATACTCCGCTTTCATTTTTTTGTCAAGTAAAATCATTTCTCTGTAATAAAAGAACTGGACTTCACAACATTTCTGCATGTAGAATCCAGCTCTTTTTCCCGTCCGCAGAAATGACGGCTAACACCATGACGAGAAATCGAAAGCTTTGTGTGGAAGCCGGAATGGATATCATTGTCTTTTTTGTATAAAGTGAACATATATAAAACGAGTTCCTTTTTATCCTAGATGTCCCCAAAAAACAATATTACAATTAAGAAAAACAAGGAGGTGGCAACATGAAAGTATTATCAACGAGTCATTTGGGATTTATAGTAAAAGATTTAAACACAATAATTAATTTTTATCATGGGATACTGGGTTTGAAGCTGTTAAGTGGTCCGAGTGAGGAATTTCATGATGTTAATGAAGGTAAGGCAATGGGGATTGTTGGAGATAATGTAACACATTGCCATAGAGAAGCCTTCATGGAAACACCGGATGGAGTCATGCTTGAGTTCATAGAGATTACGGATCCTGTTCCGACACCGATTCCGCCAACTGCAGCATGTGCAGGTAAACTACATTTGTGCTTATACGTGGATAGTATTCAAGAATGGGTCCAGGAGTTGGATAAACATGGGGTTAAACCATTTATGGAACCACAGGAAGCATTGCTAGGTGATGGGGTGACGTGTTATTGGGTTTATTTTATGGATCCTGAAGGGATGTTATTTGAGTTGCAGGAAAAGAAGTTAAATATATAGATTGGAGGAAACAGTGATGGGAATTATGGATATTGATTTAACGGGGCAGACGGCGGTTGTCTTTGGCGCAGGAAAAGGAATTGGAGAAACTGTTTCCAAGCAGCTTGCGCAAGCAGGTGCAATTGTGTATCTTGCAAGCCGGACAGAGGCTAATTGCGTTAGAGTAATGACTGAAATAGTGGATGCGGGTAATAAGGCGGTAGCGATTTCGTGCGATGTGAGTGATATTAATCAAGTGGATGCAGTATTAGCACAGGCAGAAAAGGAAACGGGAAAATTGGACATTGTAATTAATAATGCAGGTATTGATTGTGTGACACCATTTGTAGACTGCTCGCAGGAAGAAATGATGCGTGTTATTATGACAAATCAAGTTGGCGTTAATAACGGATTACAGTGTGCACTACGGAGAATGAAAAAATATAATCATGGAAAGATTGTTACAACGACATCCTTTGCGGGGAGACGTGATTTGCCACATGGATTAGGTTTTGGACATTATGGTATGACCAAAGCGGCGGTGAATTATATTACACAGTCGGCAGCGTTTGCGGGTGCAGATTATAACATTAATGTGAATGCAGTTGGACCGGGAATTGTGTTGACAAAAATGTGGGAGGATATTTTAGATACGGCGGAGAAAGAAGGAAAAAATAGGAAAGAAGTATGGAATGAATATATAAAGACATATATTCCACTTGCAAGAGGGGCACAGACCCATGAAGATATTGGATACATGATGGTATTCTTATGTTCAAAGTATGCAGACCATATAACAGGACAGATTATTTATGTGGATGGGGGAGCAACAACAGCTTAAGAGACTTGACAAGAAAAGAAATTTTAGTATAATACTAAAAAAGGCAAAGAAGTTTTTTACTTCTTTGCCTCAGACCGTAGACAAAGTGCTCCGAGAAACTTCCGTTTCTCGGAGCATTTTTCTTTGTGTTTATGAAATTTATTCCGAAAACAGGAAATTTTCCCTTGGATTATGCCATCCGTAATCCCCATTCCTGCTTGCATTTTGCAAGCTTTTTTAAATTCATGCACGCAAACGTAAGCGCGACTTTCATTGTCATCCGCGCTTTGCCATACAACTGCGTATATCGAAATCCGTGGTTTTCCTTTGCCGTTCCAAAGATTCTTTCAATCGTTTCTTTTCTGTGTGAGTATAGCTCCTTCATTCCTTCTGTATGCCGGATATCCTCACATGTTTCCATATAGTCTTCCCATACATGTCTCGTAACAACTTTTACATGGTTCTTGCTTTCTGTACACTGCGAAAGATACTCGCACTTTTCGCAAATCTGTCCACAGCTTTTATACTCGCGATATCCGTCCCGATTTGTCGTGCTGTAATGCAGAAAGTGATTCCCTGGACAAATATAAGCATCATTATACTCATCATATACATACTCAGATTTCCTGAAAAAGCCATCCTTTGTCATGGGACGCTTGTAAGGAAAGACCGGCTTTATTCCATCATCCAAAAGTAGCTTTGCTATTGCAGGAGTTTTATACCCGGCATCAACGATACAGTATTTCATGCCGATATCTGCAAGCTTATCGTAAAGGCCTTTAAAAGTTCGACTGTCATGCTCAGTACCAGGGTTTACTGTAAAATCAATAATCCATCCATTTTTATCGCATGCTGTTTCAATCCCATAAGCAAACACATGCTTGTGCTCGCCTTTCCGAAACCAGCCGCTCTCAGGATCTGTAGTGCTACACTTAATTGTTTTTTCATCTGACGGAACATCATCCGTATAATCTTCAAACTTGTCGTTGCCACCGGAACCAGGTTTGTTGTTATCGTCTTTATCTTTCAACGGTTTCTTTCCGTGCGCTTCTCTGTCTGCGTTAATGTCCTGACGCAGCATGTCAGCATAAAATAAAGCTTCCTGTTTTGCGATTCGTTTCTGCATCTTTCTGTTGTTCGCCCGCGCTTTCACATGTGTTGCATCAACAAAAATCTCTGTTGAATCAACCAGTTTGAAACGGTAACACTCCTCAAGGATACGCTGGAAAATCTGCTCGAATAAGTCGGTATCTTTAAAACGACGGGTATAGTTTTTCCCGAAAGTAGAAAAATGAGGGACCGGATCATAAAGTTCAAGCCCAAGGAACCAACGGTAAGCCATGTTTACTTCAATCTCTTTGATTGTCTGCCGCATGCTTTTGATTCCATACAGGTATTGAATAAGCGGTATCTTAATAAGCGTAACCGGATCAATACTTGGTCTACCCATTCCGTCGGAATAAGTATCACGGACGAGATCATAGATGAATGTCCAGTCAATAGCTTTGTCAATAAGTCGTAGAAGATGATTCCGCGGAACAAGATCATCAATACATACCATCTGCATTTGCTTTCTTACTTTTTCTGTTTCTTGTGTCATCATAGAACAATACCGCCTTTTTTGATACCTTTATTATACCAAAAAGAGACTGAAAAGTCTTGAAAATACTGACTTTTAGCCTCTTTAATACAGAAAAATCCTCGGCAAAAAGCCGAGGACTTTGTCTACAGTCTGAGGCAAAGAAGTTTTTTACTTCTTTGCCTTTTTGCTTTTTTGGAGGAAAGAAGGTGCTATTATGTCTAGTATTAAAAGGCTTTGTATGCTGGAAACAAATGAATTTTTATCATATCAACCGTATTTAGAGTTGAATAATAATTATCAATCTTATGTACCAATTGAACATAACATTATAAGGGATATTGTATGGGAGGTTTACGAGGTTGATGATTTTGATTTGGGAAAAACAGTTGCTTTACCAGATGTATGTGCAGATATTATGACTTTCTATACGGATGATAATGCATATAGTTTTTTTATGGGAGGTTCTATATCGCTTCAACAAATGAACGAATTGGATTTTATGAAAGATGTAAAGAGTATATTTGGAGTGAGACTGCGAACAGGGATGCTTGGAAATCTATTTCGTTGTGATGTGAAGGACATTAATAATTCAAGAATTGCCATGAGTGATGCGTTATGGAATGGTAGAGAGTATGAAAAACGAATGGCAGAAGCAGATCAGTTTATGCAGCGGTGGGAGATAATGTCGTCATATCTTGAACAACGAGTTGCGCATAATTATAAAACCAATAATATTGTAAATTTTGTTGTAAGGGAAATAATAAATAGTCAGGGATGCATAGCAATTAAAGAATTAGAGGATAAAACAGGGTATACAGGTAGATATTTAAGAAAAATGGTAAAGGATTTGTTGGGTATATCCATAAAACAGTTTTGTGAAGTGATAAAATTTCAGTGGATGTGTAATTATTATAAATTAAGACAGGGTGATGTTACATTGTCTGATTTGGCATTGCAATCAGGATATTATGATCAATCGCACATGAATTTATCATGTAAAAAATTAACGGGTGAATTGCCCAAAAAAATAATAAATATGTATTCATAAAGAAGGTGAGTGAACTTCCTAGAAATGAATCTAGGAAGTTTTTTGTTCCGTTTTTTCCTAATTTGTATTCCTTTTTATCCTAGAGAATATGCGTTTGCTTTGATAATATAAAGCCATGTTAAAAACATTGTATCTTTTCAATAGGTTAACAGGAATTAGTACAGGTCAGGAGGATGAGATTATGTTAAAAAAAGACAAAAGTGAAGCTTTAACAAAAGAGTATAACAAGTATTATCCAGGCGGACATTCCAATCTTCGTATTCCGATGGATGTTACAGAGCACAGATTATTTATTGCGAAGTCAGACGGAACACATTTGACAGATGTGGATGGCAATGAATATATAGAGTACAATGGTTCAATGGGACCCAATATTTTAGGTCATAAGAATCCAAATTTTGTTAAAAAGGTTGTAGAGTATATTGAAAATAATGGTACGGCGATTGGTTCAAATCTGTTGTTTTCGCCAATGGATGTGGAAGTTGCAAAGAGACTTTCTGAGTTGATTCCGTGCGTTGAAGAACTCAAGTTTACTGTTACAGGATCGGAAGCGGTTCAGGCAGCATTTAGAATTATGAGAGCTTATACTGGAAAGAATGTAATCGTTAGGTTTCAGGGTAATTATGCTGGATGGGGTGATAATGTTCTAGGCGGACGGATTAATTCGGATGTAAATGCGGAAATTCCATTTACGGACTTCTCTACACATGGAGGACCGGAAGAAGATCCTTATTATACAGAAGGTCGATCACCTTTGGCGTGCAAAGAAACTATTATGATTCCTTGGAATAATTTTGAGGTTCTTGAGGAAACATTTGATAAGTATCATGATATTATTGCGGGAATTCACTTTGAGGGTATTGTGTGGAATCATGAAGGTCTATATCCAAAACCGGGATTTGTTGAGAAAATTAGGGAATTATGTACGAAGTATAATATTGTAATGTGCATGGATGAGGTCATTACTGGATTTAGAGTAAATATTGGAGGAGCACAGACTGTTCTCGGAGTTACACCTGATCTTTGTACAATGGGTAAGGCAATATCAAATGGTATTCCGGTATCGTGTGTGGGTGGTAAGAAGGAGATCATGGATTGTATCAGGGGAAATAAAGTGCTTGTTCCGGGTACGTATCCTGGATATGGACTTGGCATGGCTGCGGTTCTGGCAACCCTTGACGAGTTGACAAAAGATGATTGTGCAGTTTATAAACAGGTATTCAAAGTACAGGAAAAGATTATGGATGGCCTTGTGGAAATCTCTAGAAAGTATGATATACCACTTACAATTACGGAAGCAAATGGAGTTTTTGATACATTATTTGGCATTCCGGGTGGCAGACGGAGATTATATACAGATGGAGAACTGGTGGGATTTGATAAAAACATCGTTAATAATTTCCAGAGGTATATGCAGGAGAATGGTGTGTTCCTAATGTTTGGTGGAAGATGGTACGTGAACGCATCTCATACAATGGAAGATGCCGAGAAGACGCTTGCTGCTGCGGATAAAGCCATGAAGGCATTAAAAGAAAATAATTACAACTATATAGCGAAATAAATATTATGTGAATCGAAGAGGATTGCATCTACAAAGGGGTAGAGCAGTCCTCTTATTGATTATGATAGGGAAGGAGATGATAGTATGTCGTTAGGATTAGTAAGTGTATTGTTAATCTTATTTGTTGTGATAGGGGCAATTGCTACAAAGAGAGTAGAAATATGTTTGTTTTTGGCATGCTTGATAGGAGCAATTGTTCTATATGGTACACATGCATTGTCAGAGTTAGGTGGTATTTTTGTAGAGGCACTGGAAAATAATGCATGGGTTATGTTGATAGTGTTATTACTTGGTGGGTTTATAGCATTATTGCAGTCCTCTAATGGGCATCTGGGATTTTCTAAAATAGTTGATAAAATTTGCGATACAGAACGAAAAACATTACTTATGACATTTTTAATGGGTGTTGTTATTTTTATTGAAGAACTTCTTAATGCAATGACAATTGGAGCTTGTATGAAGACACATTACGATAAAAAGAAGATACCAAGAGAGACATTGGCCTATCTTTTAGACGCAACAGGTGGTCCTATTTGTGTGATGATTCCGATATCTGGCTGGGGTGTTTGCCTTATGAGTATGTTTGTACAGGAAGATGCATTCTTGTCTCTTGGTAGTAATCATATCAAATCTTATTTAAGTGCAGCACCTTTTTGTTTTTATCCCATTGCTACATTGATTATTGTATTTCTTTTCTGTATGGGAATTATGCCCAAACTTGGAGGAATGAAGAAAGCATATAAACGTGTGGAAGATACCGGAATGGTGTATAGTGAGAAAAGCAAAAAATATAATCAGACGATTTCAGAGAACGTAGTAGATGGTAAAATCATTGACTTTATAATTCCGGTAGGAGTCTTGATTGCATTAACGGTTATTACGGGAGATTTAATTACGGCTGTAATAGGAGCGATAGTTGTTTGTGCAATTATGTATATTCCTAGAAAAATTATTTCGTCAGAAGATTTATTTCCGATACTCTCGAGAGGTTTTTCGGATATGTTAGTTGTTGATATTGTACTTTTATTAACGTTTGTGCTCCAAATTATAACGGGAAAAATGGGAATGACAGACTATATTATCGAAAAAGTTCAGCCATATATGATTGGTTCCTTGTTTCCGGTGATGATTTTTGTGTTGGTTGCCGTATTGTGTTTTTGCACAGCCTCGCTTGTTGGCGTGTGTGCCTTGGTTGCACCGATTGCATTTCCACTAGGTGCTATCTTAGGTGTAAATACATTGCTTGTCATGGCTGCAATTATGTCAGGTGCAGGATTTGGCTCTCATGCTTGTTTCTATTCTGATGCAACGCTTGTGTCGTCGCGAATAGCGGGAATCGATAATTTGGAACATGCGACTAGTCAGTTGCCGTATGTCATTATAGCAGCAGCAATTAGTTTAGTTGCGTTTATAGTTGCCGGTATCGTTATATAATTAAATTTACTATGAATTGTGATAGAAATAGTGTGTAGTAGAAAAGAGGAATGAGTATGAATAAAAAAAAATACGTTGTTACGATTGCTAGACAATTTGGAAGTATGGGAAGACCGATTGCTATGAAATTGTCGGAGATATTAGGGATTGAATTCTATGATAGAGACATTGTGGATCAAGCGGCTGAAAAATTGAATTTGCCTGTATCTATTGTAGATGAAAATGAAGAAACAGCAAAGGAACTTAAGAACAATTATTCAAGAATGCAATTTCCACTCGGCCGTCAAAAATCCACAGAAGTACAGGATAAAATCTTTGAGGCCCAGAAGAATATCATTAATTTCATGGCGGAAAAAGAAAGTTGCATTATTGTTGGACGGTGTGGTGATTTTATACTTTCGGAAATGGAAAATACGATGCATATTTATATTTATGCACCTTATAACATTCGGTTACAGCATTGTACTGATGAATTAGGGCTTTCGGTTGACGAAGGAAAACGAATGATTAAAAAGGTTGACGAAGCAAGAGAAGCTTATCATTTGCAATATGCGGGGTTTAAGCCAGATGATTACAACCACAAGGATTTAATGATAAACTCCAGTCTGCTGGGAGTAGATGGTACAGCAGAATATTTAGCCACATTAATTAAAAAGAAATTTTGTTTATGATGAAAAAAGATTTTGAAAGCATCCTGTATACTTTAAAGAGTAAAAGGAATTGACCAAAAAGATGAGCTTCAATCGATGACGAGAAAGTTAACAGACAGAAACAATTTGACCGGTTCTGTTATTACTTAGGTGGCGTAAAACAGCTTCTGGACGAAAAGGCTGCGTAGGCAGCCGGCATCCTGCAGATAATATGCTGTAGGATGTATACATATATCAGGAGACTTCATTCATGGCGAGTGGAGTCTCTTTTATTTTGCATTGTATAATAGAAAAAGTATTAGTTGAACAGAGGTTGGAATGATGATAAGATTTAGTTGGGACAATAGTGAACACATGTGTTCACATTTTATAACTAAGAAGTAATGGAATGGAGAGGTGCTTATGGCAGATAAAATTGGAACCGATGAATATGGGGAAATACTTATATATCAGACGGATGATGGGCAGACAAATATAGAAGTTAAAATAGAAGATGATACAGTGTGGCTGACACAACAGCAGCTTACTGAATTATATCAATGCAGTAAATCAAATATAAGTGAACATATAAAGCATATATTCGAAGAAGGGGAATTGGATAAGGATTCAGTTGTTCGGAAATTCCGAACAACTGCAGATGATGGAAAAACATATAATGTTACTTATTACAATTTAGATATGATTATATCTCTTGGATACCGAATTAAATCAGTGAATAGAAAACTTTTAACTGGAGCTGGTTCTGTAAGTCATAAACAGGCGTTGGAGAAAGCAAAGTCAGAATACAGAAAATATCAGGAGATTACTTTGACGCCAGTCGAAAAAGCATATCTTGAAAGCATTAAAGAGGTTTCCAAGGAAGTAAAAAGGAGATAACATCTGATGAAAAAACAGCAGAAATGTTACATATATACAAGAGTTTCCACTTCCATGCAGGTAGATGGTTACAGTCTTGATGCACAGAAGGACAAGCTTAGAAAATACGCAGAGTATCAGGAAATGTCTATCGTCGGGGAATATTCTGATGAGGGTAAATCTGGCAAAAGTGTGGAAGGCAGACCACAGTTTAAACAGATGTTATCGGATATAGAAAACGGCAAAGACAATGTTGATTATGTGCTGGTATTTAAGCTGTCACGATTTGGAAGAAATGCCGCAGATGTTTTATCATCATTGCAGAAAATGCAGGATTATGGGGTTAATCTTATCTGTGTAGAGGATGGAATTGACAGCTCCAAAGATGCCGGGAAACTGATGATATCTGTGTTATCTGCGGTAGCAGAGATAGAGCGTGAGAATATCCTTGTCCAGACAATGGAAGGCCGCAGACAGAAAGCGAGAGAAGGCAGATGGAACGGTGGATTTGCACCATATGGCTATCAGCTGGTAAATGGTGAGCTTATCATTGCAGAGGATGAGGCAGAGATTATCCGTATTATATATGATAAATTCGCCAATACAACGATGGGAATGGCTGCGATAGCTGCATTTTTAAATAACAGTGGTTATAAGAAAAAGCTTCGCCAGAATAACACAATCGAAGGTTTCTCTACATCATTCGTCAAAGGTGTGCTGGATAATCCGATATATTGCGGCAAGCTCGCATTTGGTCGAAGAAAAAATGAGAAGATTCCGGGAACAAGGAATGAATATCATATCGTAAAACAAAAGGATTACTTGTTAAGTGATGGAATCCATGAGGCAATCATATCAGAAGAAATGTGGAACCAGGCACACAGAAAGCGGCAGGAGACAGGTGTTTTACAGGTAAAAACACATAGTCTTGAGCATGAACATATTTTATCAGGGATTATTAAGTGCCCTGTATGTGGAAGCGGTATGTATGGCAATGTGAATCGTAAGAAGCATCCGGACGGAGGCTATTACAAGGATTATTTCTATTATGCCTGCAAACACAGGAAGCTTGTGGACGGACACCGCTGTACTTATAAAAGACAGTGGAATGAGGACAGAATCAATGCGGCAGTTGAGGAAATTATCCGTAAATTTGTAAAGAACCCAAAGTTTGAGCAGGAAATCCGTAAGCAGATAGGAAGCAGCATTGATACTTCGGAGCTTGACAAGGAATATGATGGATTAAAAGATAGACTGAGCCAGACAACCGGGGCAAAAAACAGGCTTGCTGACCAGATGGATCATTTATCTGTATCCGATAAGAATTATGACAAAAAATATAATGACATGCAGGAACGTTTGGACAAGCTATATGATGAAATCACTGATATTGAGGATGCCATGGAAGAAGTCGAAACAAGACTATATAATATCAGGCAGGACAAAATCTCAGAAGATAATGTTTACCAGTTCCTTTTATTCTTTGATAAGCTGTATGATAAATTTACAGATCTGGAAAAGAAGACATTTTTGAAGAGCTTCCTGTCGGATGTGTTTATCTATGAGGAAGAACAAAAGGATGGCAGAATATTAAGAGGTCTCCGGTTTAAATTTCCGCTATATATGAATGGCAGAAATGTATTGGGTGTGGATTGGGACAACGGAAGTACAGATGAAGTCGTGTGTTGTCTACATCGGGTGAATTCGTAGAAGTCCTTAATTTCCGCGAAGAGCTGCATAGCTTTGAAGGACACCCGTTTAAGGTAGAGAGAAATCAGGAACTGTTTGAACTGCGATGCAGTATTGAGAAGGAAGGCGTATTAGTTCCGATTCTGGTGAGAAAAAATCCATATGGTGATGGATATGAAATCATATCCGGGCACAGACGGAAAGAAGCAGCACTATGGGCAGGGCTTACAAAAGTGCCGGTTATTATTCGGGAACTGGATGATGACCAGTCGGTTATAGCGATGATAGATAGCAATCTCCAAAGAGAGAAGATACTGCCAAGCGAAAAAGCGTTTGCCTATAAAATGCGTCTGGAAGCAATGAAGCACCAGGGCAGAGCAGAAGCGGATACTTCGGACCCACTGGAACCGAAGTGCAAGACAGAACTGGTGAATGTATCAGAACTGAAAGCAGAATTACAGGAATTTGGAAAAGTAAAAATCCAGAAAAAAGGCGGAGCAGGAGGCAAGCGAAGCAATGAACAGCTCGCCAGTATGGTTGGCGAAAGTGTGACACAGATTAAGCGATATATCCGGTTAACCCATCTGATTCCGAAGATACTGGATATGGTTGATAAAGAAATACTTGCGATCCGGTCAGCAGTGGAGATACCGTTTCTGAGCGAAGAAGAACAGTATGAACTCCATGCAGTCATGGAACTGGAACAGAGCATTCCTAACATTTCTCAAGCAAATCGGTTAAAGCGTATGAGCCAACAGAAATGCCTTGATATGGATAAGATTTATGAGATTCTGCAGGAAATCAAACCGAATCAGAAAGAACAGATTAAATTGCCATTGGAAAGAATTGGTAAATATTTTCCAACAGCGTATACTCCAAAGCAGCAGGTTGATTTGATTGAAAAATTATTAAAGAATTGGGCAAAACAAAATGTAAAATAAAAAGAGTGCCTAACACAATTTCGGCAGTAACGCCAACATCAGGTCGTACGAATGGAAGCCAAATCACGCTACCTGTATCTGAAAAGTAACAGCTAACAAAGAACTACCAAAAGAACAGAAAGTGTTGAAGGTGCGGTTATCGTGCTTGTCTGCATTATCTTTTCCCTGTTTGCTTCTTCTCCGCCTGTGGTCAATCCCGATGCTGCGGCGGTTACAATGGTATGGAGCTATATAGGGGAGCTTGTTTTTAATATGCTCGTTCTGGTGGGTGCAGTAAAAATGGCAGACCGTGTTGTAAGAGAAATGATGGGCTTGTAAATGTAAATTTTTCTATATCTGTTGACTTTGTTGTATGAAATGAGTATAATATGGTTAGAATATTACTATCGCAACTGTTTTAAGGAGGTGCAAATATGAATATTCGTCCATCAGCAGCAATCCGCCAGAACTACAACGAGATTGCAGATATGTGTCGTAAAACGGCAGAGCCAATATTCCTTACAAAGAATGGTGAAGGAGATTTGGTTGTTATGGATATTGAAACTTATAACCGTCGGGAAAAAATGCTGAAGCTAAGAGAAGAACTGCTTGCTGTCGAAGAAGACAGAATAGCAGGAAGAAACGGCAGCACTCTTGATGAGCTCGATGCTTACCTTGACGACGTAATCGCAGAGGTATAAGCTTATGTCAGATAAAAAATATAAAGTCATTGTTTCCGACAGAGCAAAGCGTATGTTGGGAACACATATTCGTTTTATGGCACAAGTTAATAAAGATGCTGCCAAAACGAAGAAGCAAGAGCTTATGGAAGCAATGCGTTCTTTAGAACGTATGCCGCAGCGTTTTCCGTTTTTTGAAGAAGCGTATATACCGACGAATAAATATCATAAGATGTTTGTTGCAAAGTGGTATCTTGTTCTTTACCAAATCCAAGATGATACGGTTTATGTGGATGATATCTTTGACTGCCGTAAAGATTACAGTTGGCTTATCCGTTAAAACAGAATATCAAATACACAAATCGTCACTTCACAGCAGGTGGCGATTTTTTTGTACTCAAAAAGGAGGTGCTATGATTGGAAGTAAAGATAAATAAGGAAATCCGTAATTATACGGAGAGTATGTTTTTTGGACTGTCTCTCAGACGGTTCATTTTTTCTGTCCTTGCCTGCGGTGTGGCGGTGGGTTTGTATTTCCTGCTCCGACCACGGTTCGGAACGGAAACCCTCAGTTGGGTTTGTATCTTAGGTGCGTTCCCCTTTGCGGCTATGGGATTTATCAAATACAACGGTATGACCGCAGAGCAGTTTGTCTGGTTGAACAAAGCGCGTCAACTCTATATGGACTTTTATATAAGCGGACAAACTGTGTATGTCTGATTGGAATTGGAACTGCATTGATGATTACCAGAAATCTGTTGCAGGAATTGTGCTGCTTACATTGGGAACATTTCTGATGACAATGATATAGGACGATGTGTACCGCCCTCTTTGTTCTGCATGAAGTTGGAATCCTGTACTTTTTCAAAGTATTCATCTTTGATATAGTAAACGTATCTTTTTTGATATATCATGTTCATCACCCATAAAATAAGCCCTGCCATGCGCTCTTCCTTTCCGTAAAATGAGCATAAGAAAAGCACCTGCCATTTTGATAGGTGCTCTAATCTCTTTTTATATCTTTATCTGTATGCTTTTATAAAATCATCTGGTGTAATTATTGCTGTGCTACAGTTCCAAGTCTTTTGCGAACCATCGGTCCGATAATCATTGCGATGACCATTTTGCACAGATCCGCAGGAATGAAAGGAATGACACAGACTGCAAGTGCTGCGCCTACTGTATAGCCGGACTGGAAGCAGAACCATGCTGTTCCAAATGCGTAGCAGATTGCAGTTCCGACGATCATTCCGAGAATCTGGATTCCACGGTTAGTGAATTTGTCAATGACAATACCTGCGATGATTGCCATTGGAATAAATCCGATGATGTATCCGCCGGTCGGACCTGCCAGTTTAGCCAGTCCGCCTGTGAATCCGGAGAATACCGGAAGCCCTACCAATCCGAGCAACAGGTAGATCAGGTAACTTAAAGTTCCCTTTTTCCAGTCTAACAGATAGAGAGACAGGTAGATCGCAAAGTTAGTAAGTGAAATTGGCACCGGACCAATTGGAACAGATAATGGTGCGAGAATGCAGGTCACAGCTGCCATAAGTGCGGTTACGACCATAGCGTAAGTACTTGTTTTTCGAAATGTCTGTGTATTTGTATTGTCATGTGTCATAGTAAAACTCTCCTTATTATTTAATGATGTGCAAAGACGTTAAACTTATTAAGCGGACTCAATCTCATAAGTGAATCCGGCGTCTTCAATTGCCTGGATTGTATCTTTGATTCCCTGTCCGCCAGCGGTAAGATATCCTGAGGCAAATATGGAATCAACGACGCGGAGCAGATTTTTTTCTTCTCCTTTAAAATAAATCTCACGTCCTGCGGCACAGCGGATATCGGACTGCGGAACTAAAAGTCTTGCAAGACAGAGGACTTTCATACAGTAAGCTGTTGTGAGAGCGGACATATCGGCGTGCTCTAAAGGCGTTCCCGGAATTGGAAGAAGGAAGTTGATTGGAAGTGCCTCCGGTCGGATCTCGCGAAGCTCCAGTAACATATCTACCACGTCTTCTTTGCTTTCGCCCATACCAATAATGCCGCCGCTGCAGATTTCAAAACCAAGCCCTTGAAGCATTTTTATATTAGCAACACGTTGTTCAAATGTGTGAGTGGAACAGATGTTGTGATAATAAGCACGGCTGCTGTTCAAGTTATGGTTGATGCGGTCAAGTCCGGCTTCCTTTAACATCAATGCCTGCTTTTCTGTCAGAAAACCGATAGAACAACACAGGTGTGTTCCCAGTTCTTTCATTTTTCGAATTTTTTCAGCCAATTCTTCAATCTCTGCATCGGTAAATTTCATCCCACTAAGTCCGATACAGTGGCGTGATAAATGATGCTCGTTGACAAAGTCATTGTCTGCATATAATTTCTCATCTGCGACCCATTTGTACTTATCAATGTCAGCTTTTGAACGGCAGGACTGAGCACAATAAGCGCAATCCTGAGAACAGTTTCCACTTCTGGCATTAGTAAGAATGTGGATACTTACATGATTTCCTTTGTATTTTCGACGCAGTTTTTCAGCCCGGGCAATCAGCTCATCCAGATTTTCATCCGGCGTGTTGAGTATTTCAATTGCTTCTTCACGTGAAAGCTGTGGATCCGTAGATGTATTTTGATTTGAAATCATTAGAAGTCCTCTCTTTCCTTGAGTAATTCATTTTTCTGAAATTTTATACAAGACATACTTTAACATGCAAAAAAACAAATGTCAACCATGTGCAACACAATGGTTGACAAATAATGTTAGTATGAAGCAATCAGCTGGTATTATGAAATCGTGATAATTTCTTCTACACGATTCAGTGCTGCTGAGATATTTGGGCGGAAGTCCAGAGCCGGAACACTTCGCATACGGATGACAAGACATTTTGTAAAGTCTTTTACAACGATATGTTCAATGGCGTCAGCGGCACCGGAATCAGCCCGGCATATGGCATCAGAACCACAAGAACGATGACCAGTTCCATATCGGAGCAGTGGTTTCCGTTAATCATACCGTCGGCAACGACACAGGAGAGCAGTGATTCAATGGAAGCTAGTATCGCAATAGTAAATGAATCGGAAGCAGACTGTCCGATGATTTCTAAGTTTACTTTCGGCAGATGGAAAGCTGGGAGTGAATTACTAATTGTATATAAATCTCCGATGGTATTTGCCTTTCATGGAAGAAATTTTACCATAACAATTCCAGCGATAACAGCAATCAGAGATCCTGGAATCTTCTTGAAAATGTAAATAAAAGCGGCATATACAGTAGAAGTAATTGTCGAAAAAATGAAAGTTATTGCTGAAAAGTGATAGCCTTTGTTTTATAATGAGGCTATGTTAGATGATAAAAGAAAGTGGGATAAGCTATGACATTGGAAGAATTGAAAGCATTGCCGAAAATAGAACTGCACTGTCACCTGGACGGTTCACTGAGTCGGGAATTTCTGGAAAGCCGTCTTGGAAGAAAAGTAGAGCCTTCTGAAATTCATGTATCTGATGACTGCCAGAGCCTTCAGGAATATCTGGAGAAATTCGATCTTCCGGGACAGTGTCTGCAGGACGAGGAAGGACTGGAGCTGGCAGGGTATGACGTATTAAAAAGTATGAGTCAGGAAAATGTCCGGTACGCGGAAGTGCGGTTTGCCCCGCTTTTATCAGAAAATGAAAACTTAAGCTGCGGTCAGGTGATAGAAGCAGTCATTCGGGGGATGAATCGTGGAAAAAATGAGTTCGATGTGGATTATGGCATTATTACCTGTGCCATGCGCCATCACAGCTATGAGGAGAATCTCCGTATGATCCGGACAGCAAGAGAATACCTTGGAAATGGTGTGTGCGCGGCAGACCTTGCAGGAGCTGAGGCCATCTATCCGATGTCAGAATTCATGAAGTTATTTGGACAAGCAAAAAAGCTTGGAATGCCATTTACCATTCACGCCGGGGAGTGTGGAAACGTGCAGAACATTCTGGATTCCGTAGAGGCAGGAGCACTTCGAATCGGACATGGAATCGCCATGAGAGGTAATTCAGAAGTCCAGAAAATGATCCGGGAAAAAGGAATTGGTGTCGAGATGTGCCCGATTAGCAATCTTCAGACGAAAGCTGTAGAAAGCGAAAGTCAATATCCGCTTCGGGAGTTCCTGGACAACGGGATCAAGGTGACGATCAACACAGATAACCGGACCGTCAGCAACACAACCATGACAAAAGAATTGCAATTTATTCAGGAGCATTATAGAATTACCGATGAAGAGATTCGGTTGATGATGAGAAATTCAGTAGATACAGCATTTATTCATTGAATCCAGACGAGTAAAGGAGACTGACAGATGGTTACATTAAACGATTATTTATATTCCGGGGATACGATCTTTAAAATTATACAAAATTATAGGACAGATTTGAGAAAAGAAGCAAAGCGGACACATAATGAAATCGACCTTGTGCATAGCAATTGTCTCCTTCAAGTACAGGAAATGCTGGAGCACAACGATTTCCTGACTTCCCAGTCACAGAAAATCCGGGAATTTTACAAGTACATGGCAAAAGAATTTCCATTTCTCGCCTTTACATTTCGTGGAAGAATCAAATCTTTGATACGTACAGAAGAAAAATTCAACGGCTACATTGTAGAATACATTTATAATTATTATGAGGAACATGGAACATATCCGGCTGTGGCAGATTTAAAAGAAAAACTGAGCTGTTTTCGGGATATTATCGCATATCGGATTGTAATTGCATTGCCGAAATGTCATCTGAAGCCGGGACAGAATCTTGAAGAGGAAGAGATGAAATATCTTTATCAGATAGCCAATGCTCTGCCGGGATTTCTGGAAGAACGCGGCTTTACAGCCGAGCCGGCAAAAGGAGTCCGGGAGAGTAAATCAGACTTGCTGGACGGCGAAGTAAAGCCATATTACAGAGATTTCATCACCAATCCGACTATGTACGGCTATCAGTCATTACATATCACATTTTATGATAATACGTCCAGAAGCTATATGGAAGTGCAGCTTCGAACAAAGAAAATGGACGACATCGCGGAAATCGGACCGGCGAATCACTTGGGGTATGAGAAGCGTCAGGAGCATGAACGAGCAAGAAGAGATGCAGTTCCAAAAGGGGAATGCATTTATTTCGATGAGGCATACGAGCGCGGAATGAAACTTTTTAATTTAGATTTAAAAGACCTTGATGTTAATATGTTCGCAGCAATGAATCACAGCCTGATCAACGACGGCTGCGGACTGTATCGTGGGCGCCTCATTCTGCCATATGAACATTTGTCCAGATTTCAGAACGATTTGATTGATTAAGGTGGAAGAAAATAGCAATTTTATAGAAAAACTTTTGCAGAGAGACAGTTTCTGACATTTGCAAAACGTATAATGGCATAAGAAATGAGCCGATACGGAGGAGCAATATGGAAGAATACAAGAATGGCAAAATCAAGCGTGTTCTCGGAATCTATACGAAACTACTGAACGGGTACATTGTAAATAAAGCAGCCGAAGCCAATGAATATGGAGTAAATGAACGAAGTATACAAAGAGATGTTGATGATATCCGAAATTATCTGGAATTAGAAGCAGTCAACAGTGTGTATAATTGTTTAATTTTATTGACACTACTTAGCTATTATACTATAATTGTCCGCGGACAAAATAATGATTTTAAAGAATAGCGAGGACATTATAGATGAAGACGAAGATGACTTTACGGGAGTGGCTCCCGTTGATCGGTATGACGATTTCAGCGTTTTTGGTAAATACTTCGGAATTTATGCCGATTGGGCTTTTAACAGATATTTCTAATGAGTTTCATATGACGGAGGCTCAGGCGAGCGTGATGATTACAGCCTATTCCTGGACTGTGACATTATTATCGCTGCCGCTGATGTTGTTAGTGTGCAGGATACAGCCGAAGAAATTGCTGCTTGGAACGTTAAGTGTGTTTGCGGTATGTCAGGTGTTGTCGGTAATTTCAAGTGGCTTTACATTTCTTGTATTGTCACGTATTGGTGTGGCGTGTGCACATTCCATTTTCTGGGCGATCGCATCACCGGTTGCAGTTCGGGTTGTGGCGAAAGAGCATCAGTCAAAGGCTCTTAGTGCAATTGTTACCGGAACATCAATTGCCATGGTACTTGGAATGCCGCTTGGCCGAATAATCGGACTTCAGATCGGCTGGCGAATGACATTTTTATGTGTGGCGATAGTTTCATTTCTGGTACTTGGCTATCTGGCATTTGTATTTCCGAAGCTGGAAGGAACAGAATCATTTTCCGTGGGACAGCTTCCGGAGCTTTTCAAAAATGCAAGATTGATGAGCATTTATGTAATTACCTTTCTTGTGGCGACCGGATATTATACAAGCTACAGTTATATCGAGCCGTTTTTGCAGAAAGTAGCAGGGCTTCCGAGTAACTGGGTAACTATGGCACTGATGTTATTCGGAGTAGCGGGGCTTGGAGGAAGCTATTTGTTCTCAAGATATTATGATGATCATCGGTATGCTTTTGTTCAGACTGTTATGATTGGTGTTGTGGCAGCTCTGCTGCTCTTATATCCAGCTTCTGTCAATATGTATACCGTGATTATGGTATGTGCCGGATGGGGACTGGCGATTATGGCATTTCAGGTAAGCTTTCAGGCAGAGTTGATTGGTTGTGTCTCTGTAGCTGCATCATCTGTTGCTATGGCGATCTTCTCGGGAATTTTCAATCTGGGAATTGGCTGCGGAACCTGGTTTGGCGGAACAGTGTATACAAAGATTTCACTGAAGGATATTGGATTTGCAGGTGGAGTGATTGTGGCAGTGGCGACTTTGATCTGCATGGCAAGATTTCGAGTTGGAGATAAAGCAGAAAGCGCATCATAGAATTTGATATGTAGAAAAAGAATCGGGATATTCTATCATGTAGAGTATCCCGATTTTTTTGTTAGCCAATCCCGCCAAGTGCGATTCCAAGAATCAGTACGATAAAGCAGATTGGTACATAGATGTATCTGCAGACAGGAATGAAGTATTTGGTGAATTTCCGTTCCCGGCCTTTATTGACTTGTTTTTCGACGTAGCTTTTCTTACATACCCAAAAGAACATGATTCCGGCGAGTCCCGCGCCCAGTGGACAAATGTATATAGAAAGAATATCCATCCATGTGGAGACGATGCCTTGAATCAGAAGTGAAACGATGATTCCGATTGCTGCAATGACACCGCATGCAGGTACGCGGGATAAATGTAGTTTTTCCTGTACCGTTGCAATTGGTGCTTCGTATAAGTTGATCAGTGATGTCATCCCTGCAAGGAATACGGCCGCAAAGAAAATGATTGCAATGATCCGGCCTCCCGGCATGGAACGAATCAGATTCGGCAGGAAGATGAATAATAGTCCCGGTCCTCCCTGATTTAACTGTGCTCCGGTGGTTGCCATAGCTGGAATGATGACCAGGGCTGCAAGGACTGCGGCGATGGTGTCAAAAAGTGCTACTTTTGCGGCAGAAGCGGGTATATTTTCCTTATCTGACAGGTAGGAACCATAAATCAGAGTTCCATTTCCCGCAACAGACAGGGAGAAAAATGCCTGCCCAAGAGCAAAAATCCATGTAGACGGGGATGCCAGCATTTCCGGATCCACCCGGAAAATGTAGCGGTATCCATTAATGGCTCCCGGCTGGAATGCAACGTGAACTGCCAGAATAACAAACAGGCAGAAGAAAAGTGGCATCATGATTTTACCGGCACGTTCGATTCCGCCCCCGACACCGAGCATGAGGATTAACATGCAGATAATCAAAGCGCCAATCTGCCATCCATTATTTCCAAATGCAGAAGCCATACTGCCAAAAGCATTTCCATATTCTTCTACATTATCTGGGGCAAGAGTCGAACCGGTCAGGGTACCGATTGCATATTTGAAAATCCAGCCCATAACGACGGTGTATCCGATTGCCATTGCAAGGGAACCGAGAACTGGAATCATGCCAAGGGCCTCTCCGAGTTTTCGTTTGCCGTTTGCCTCACAGGCGCAGCCAAATGCGTCGACCGGACCAGATCTGGTAGCACGGCCAAAGCTCATTTCTGCAATGACTCCAGTGAAGCCGATGAGGGCAACAAAAAATATATAAGGAATCAGGAAAGAGCCGCCTCCGTAAAGGGACACTCTGGTTGGAAACATCCAGATATTTCCCATGCCGACGGCGGAGCCGATGCAGGCGAGGATAAAGCCCCAACGACTGCCAAAAGATTCGCGATTGTGTTGATTAGTACTCATTTGATCTCTCCTTTAAATAACAACATGATTTGATTATAAAAGGTTGCAGGGAAAATGTCCACAATTTATAATAGAAGATAACTATTCAGAACCCCTTGAAATAAGAAAAATTGATGCGTCATGCTTGCATGTAAGTAGCGGTTTTTCTTATTTCAAGGTGACTCGAATAGAGTTACCACCCCACATATGAGCAAAATTAGCTGCGTAGCAGTGGGAAAGCACGAGTATCGTGCGGTTTTGCGAATTTGTGTGGTGGGGTTCTGAACAGTTATAGATGAAAGAGGAGAGTTACTGTCAGAATATATATGAATGGTAACAGGTAAGTAAGAAATTATGAAATGTAATATATCGAAGAAATGTGGTGGCTGCCAGTTTCAGGGTATTCCTTATAAAGAGCAGCTTAAGAAAAAGCAGAAAAAAGAACAGAGTCTTCTTGGAGCATACGGGAAGGTCTGTTCAATCATCGGAATGGAGAATCCATATTATTACAGGAATAAAGTGCATGCGGTATTTGACCGTGACCGGAAAGGAAATATTATTTCCGGTATTTACGAAGAAGGCACACACAGAGTAGTGCCTGTGGAGAATTGTCTGATTGAAGACGAGAAGAGTCAGGAGATTATCCGGACGATTCGTGGAATGCTGAAATCATTTAAAATCCGGACATATGATGAGGACACAGGTTATGGACTCCTGCGTCATGTGCTGATCCGCCGAGGCTTTTCTACAGGAGAGATTATGGTCGTCCTTGTCACAGGTTCACCGATTTTTCCGTCGAAAAATAATTTTGTGAAAGCGCTTAGAAAAGCGCATCCGGAGATTACGACCGTTGTGTTAAATGTAAATGACAGACAGACAAGCATGGTTCTGGGAGACCGGGAAAAGCCGATTTTTGGTCCGGGGTTTATTAAAGACAGATTATGCGGCTGTATGTTTCGTATTTCACCGAAGTCCTTTTATCAGGTCAATCCGGTGCAGACAGAGATTTTATATCAGACTGCCATTGATTACGCCGGTCTGACAGGAAAAGAGGCGGTGATTGATGCGTATTGCGGAATTGGAACAATTGGGCTGATTGCTGCGAAGAAAGCTGGTAAGGTGATTGGCGTGGAGCTAAACAAAGATGCAGTAAAAGACGCCAGAATCAATGCGAAAGAGAATAAGATCACGAATGCTGCATTTTATCAGGGAGATGCCGGAAGATTTATGGTTGAGATGGCAGCAAAAGGTGAAAAAGCCGATGTGGTATTTATGGATCCGCCGAGAGCTGGAAGTGATGAGAGATTCTTATCTTCTATTGTAAAGTTATCTCCGAAGGAAGTCATCTACATTTCCTGCAATCCGGAGACGTTGGCAAGAGATTTGAAATATTTGACAAAGCATCATTATAAGGTGGAAAAGATTCAGCCGGTTGATATGTTCCCGTTCTGCGATCACTGCGAAACTGTTTGCTCACTATCGCGTAAATAGGCGTTTTCTCGATTGTGTTCAGTGCGATTCAGTGAATTTGCCACCCATTTGCCACCCACAAAAATAAAATTAAGAAAAAATAGACGTTCACTCTACCAAAGTCAGGGCGTCTGTTTTTTATGCGTAAAATTCAGAATGGCTACAATCAAACTAGCAGTTGTCAATATAAACATAGCTGAATAAGTAGGACAAAGTTTTGACAATCTTTCTGGCTAAACAACTTGTAGATTTTATTTATATTTGGTAAAATAAATATGTTTACCAGAACGATAAAGCGCGGATTTTTGAATCGTGCAGGAGGGTTAAAATCATGTCTTCAGATTATATTATGACAATGCAGCAGGCTCAGATGGAGATGGAATTGTATAAAAAGGTCTTTACGGTTGTAAGACTGTTGGATAAGCGGGAGTTCCGGCTGGAAGAGAACGACAATCCAGGCGGAGACATGGAATTATGCCATTGTTATGATTTCTGGAAGAAGGAAAAGCCATGTACGCATTGTATTGCTGCCCGGGCATTCGAGGAGAAGTCAGTGCGGACAAAGCTGGAATACCTGGATTCAGATATTTATCAAGTGACAGCGCGTTATGTGGAGATTGACGGACAGCCATACGTTATGGAGCTGCTCAGGAAGATGGATGAGGAATTCCTGGTTGATTTGGAGAACCGTGATCGTTTAATGGAGAAGTTGAGCAGATATAATGAAAAGCTGTATCAAGATGCGCTGACCGGTGTATATAATCGCCGCTATTACGAGGATCGGATCAAGAAGATGACAGCATCTGTCGGGGTTGCCATGATTGATATGGATGATTTTAAAATCTATAATGATACATATGGACACAATGCCGGTGATCTGGCACTTATCACCACAGTGGAAGCAATTCGTCATTGTATCCGAAAGAACGATACTCTGATCCGTTATGGAGGGGACGAGTTTCTCCTTGTATTGCAGGGAATCAGCGAGACGATGTTCAGAGAAAAGCTTAAGCAGATCCGGACAGAAATTTATAATGCAAATGTTCCGACATATTCAAGGCTTCAGTTATCAGCAAGTATCGGTGGAGTCATGTCTGCAGGAAGGACTGTCGAGGAGACGGTAATGGAAGCGGATAAGTTTATGTATCTTGCGAAGAATCGAAAGAACACAGTCGTTACAGAGAAAGATTTTGCGAATGAGGAGGGTGAGGATGGAACTGCACTTGAAGCATTAAGAGTTAAGCAGCAGATTTTAATCGTGGATGATTCGGAGATGAACCGGGAAATCCTTACAGAGATGCTTCAGGACGATTTCAGAATTTTGGAAGCTGAGAATGGAGAAGAGGCATTGAAGATGCTTAAGCAGTATGGTACGGGCATATCACTGATGTTGCTGGATATTGTGATGCCGGTCATGAATGGCTTCGAGGTCCTTGCGGCTATGGCAAGAGAGCACTGGATGGATGATATCCCGGTCATTATGATTTCCAGTGAAGAATCTGAGGATTATATACGCCGGGCATATGAGATGGGGATTGCAGATTATATCAGACGTCCATTTGACGCGAAAATCGTATATCAAAGAGTGTTTAATACCATTAAGCTTTATGCAAAACAGAGGAGATTGATTTCTCTTGTTGCTGACCAGATTTATGAGAAAGAGAAGAATAACCGGATGATGGTCGGAATCTTAAGCCAGATTGTGGAATTTCGTAATGGAGAGAGTGGACCTCATGTATTACACATTCAGACTTTGACGAGATTACTTTTGGATCGTCTCGTCCAAAAGACGGGGCAGTACGGACTGTCATGGTCTGAGCAGTATATGATCTCTATGGCATCTGCACTTCATGATATTGGTAAGATAGGAATTGATGAGAAGATTCTGAATAAGCCGGGTAAGCTTACAAAAGAAGAATTTGATATTATGAAGACACATACGTTGATTGGAGCCACCATGCTTGAGAACCTCAAGATGTATCAAGGAGAGATACTGTTGGAAGTTGCTTATCAGATTTGCCGCTGGCACCATGAACGTTATGATGGAAAAGGATATCCGGATGGGCTTGTGGGAGAGGAAATTCCAATTTCTGCTCAGGTCGTATCACTGGCGGATGCCTATGATGCGTTGATCAGTGACCGTGTGTACAAGAAAGCTTATTCTCATGAACAGGCTGTGAAGATGATTCTGAATGGAGAATGTGGTGCGTTTAATCCGGTTCTTTTGGAATGTCTGACAGATATTCAGGATCATTTGAAAGAAGTTGTGAATTCGGACTTTGTAGATAATTTTGATGCGGAAGATAACATAGAGCTGGCGGGCAGCCATCGTTCAGAAACAGAGAATATTTCTGTGTGGGGGGGGCAAATTGCTAAAGCACTTGATGGAAGATATTTAATATCAAAGTGATTATCTCAGTCGAGAAGACTCCCACTTCTTCAGGTGGTGAGTAATAGCAAATTTGTCTCAGTGGGAGTCCAATCTCCGACTGAGATAAACGCTCCGCGAGGATGCGCAGTGATTCTGATAGGAATATGTCAGCTTCTCTGACCAGAATCACGCGCCAAGTCTCACGGACGTTCGACTTGAATAAAAAGACAGGATAGAGAACTTTTTGTGTAAGTATGGAAGTTCTTTTTCCTGTCTTTTGACTTTTATGAAGTGATTATTTACATTATTTATCAGAATAAACAGTTTTACCGCCACAGATCGTATATTTTACTTTTCCGAAAAGTTCCTGTCCGGTAAACGGGGTATTGCAGGATTTGGAAGCGTAATCGCCAGGTTTCCAGCATTCTTCCGGATCAAAGATAACCAGATCGGCAGCAGCACTTTCTTTGATCTGTCCGTATGGGAGATGGTAAAGCTTTGCCGGATTGACAGTCATTTTTTCCAGAAGCTGTAACAGAGTCAGGTGCCCAGGTCTTACAAGACTTGTGATGCCAAGTGCAAGAGAAGTCTCAAGACCAGTGATTCCGCTTGGTGCTTCTGTAAGAGGTTTATTCTTTTCTTCCATGCTATGTGGAGCATGATCGGTGGCAATGAGGTCAATGGTTCCGTCTGCAAGACCTTCGATGATCTGCTGGCGGTCCTTTGCGGTGCGAAGTGGCGGATTCATTTTGGCTAGCGTTCCGTAAGTCAGAAGTGCCTCATCAGTCAGAGTAAAATGATGCGGTGTTGCTTCTGCGTGAATTTTAGCACCGAGGGCTTTAAAAGTGCGGACCATTTCTACAGAGACACCAGAGCTGATATGCTGGATAACAACATCTGCGCCGGAGCGAAGTGCCAGAAGGCAGTCACGGGCAACCAACGATTCCTCGGCAATGGAAGGGGAACCATAGACGCCAAGCTTTTCAGATACAGCACCGTGATTGATTCCATTATTCTGAATAAAAGAAGGATCTTCCTCATGGAGACTTACAGGTACACCTAATTTTGCGGCATGTTCCATAGCACGGTAACAGAAATCAGCGTCCAGGAGCGGGATTCCGTCATCGGTGAAGCCACATGCACCGGCATTTTTCATAGCCTCCATATCGACAGCTTCTTTTCCTTTCAGAGAGCAGGAGATGGCAGCTGCCTGGAAGATACGGATGTCTTCATTTTTCTCGCGGTCGATCAGATCTTTGAGCACAGGGAGACTGTCAACGACCGGTGAAGTATTTGCCATGCAGATGACACTTGTAAACCCGCCTTTTGTAGCAGCAAGTGCACCGGTATGAAGATCTTCCTTATAAGTAAATCCCGGATCGCGGAAATGTACATGAGTATCAATCAGTCCCGGAGCAATGACAAGTCCTGTGGCGTCCAGGACTTCGGTATCATTTGAAACTTGATCTGTATCAATGTTTTTTTCTATTTTCAGAATTGTTCCATTTTCAATTGCAAGATCCATCTTTTCGGAAAGTCCCAAAGCCGGATCAACGACGAGTCCATTTTTTATAATCATAATAATTATTATCCTCCTGTCATGTATGAATTTCGTATCATTCCCGACATATTTTCAAATGTAATAAATGAGTTTACAGGCATCATGGAATACCGGGAACATTTCTGTAAATTAGTATAAGGGATAGACAGGGCCCATGTCAAACTTCATGGAAATAATTGCAGTTCATCCTGAAATGTTATAGAAAGAATGGTACAATACAGGTGGATGTAGTATAATGAGCCGGGATTGTGGAAGTGCGAAATGTTCCGTAAGTATCATTTATATACGAAGAAAGCAGGCAGGAACAACTATGTGTCTGATAAGAAATAAAGCAGTAAAAAGGAGATTGGTAAGATGGAATATAAACGTTTGGAACAGAGCCTGATTGATATTGTAAAGGAAGAGCAGGCAAAGCTGGGATATAGAAAAGAAGATGTAAGATTATATTATCCACTCAGCACGCTGAATCATTTCTTTGATACTGAGGATACAGTGGAGGAGATGGCAGAGAGACTGACACATTTACCGGAAGATATGAAAGCAAGACTTGGAGAAATTGCTGTAACACATAAAAAAGATCGTTTCTGCTTCCATATTCCGGAGCAGGGAAGTGAGTATGTGCATGAGCATACCGCTGAAAATGAATTTATCAAAGAACTGATTGAACTGGTGAGAGAACATGGCTGCACGAAGAAAAAGATTCTGGAATTGTTTGGTCAGTACAGTGAAAACACAATCACAGAAGAGATGAATAACGGAGAGTTTGATTTCTATGTGAGATTTCCAGAGGGAAGTGAGGACAGATACTATTATTGCTTTAAAGATGAAGGCTGTCATATCATTTATCACAGATTCCTGCCGGAAGATTATGCAGATTTTGAATTTTAAAAGGATGGAGGATTAATCCTCCATCCTTAATAAATCCTGATTGATCGGATAATGCCCGAAGATACGGGCTGCATCCATAAGTGCAGTCATATTTTCTTCTGGTGTGAACATCGGAGTCTGGCATCCGGATGTCAGCACGAAACCTTTCGGGGAGTCATAAGCTTTCCGGATACTTTCTCTGGATGCGCGAAGAACATCGTAAGGAGTTCCAAGACGCATGACTTCTACAGGAGGGACATTTCCCTGAATGCACATATATGGTCCGAGGATTTCCTTGGCTTCTGCCATATCCTCGACATTGTCCGGACCAAATGTACCGATTCCGGTCGGAATCAGGAGTTCCCATAATTTACGGCTTGTACCACAGATATGAAGACCGCATCCCCCACCCTGGCTTTTGATAAAGTCTACATTCTTTTGGAAAAATGGAAGTGAAAATTTCTCATATTGTTTCACACGAAGAAGAGAGGTGGAGCTTACCGGATCTGCAAATCCAATTCCTACGCCCATGTCCAGGAGTCTTTGGATGTAACGGTTATTATTTTCTGTAATGATGTCCATCATTTGAAGGACTTTATCCGGTTGTTTTACCATACCTTTCAGAAGATTTTCTGTTCCAGCAAGCATTGAGGCAACGGTAAATGGTCCAGTGACAGTCCCGCTCACAGGGACTTTGTCTCCAAGTCTTTCTTTGACCATTTTCAGACCTTTTAAAATAATAGGAAGGCGTCCGTCTTCATCTACATTTATCAGTTTTAATTTGTCTACTTCATCCAGACTTGAAATGGCAGGAGTCTCAAGCTGGGCAATGTTGTAATCAGAATATTTGATTTTTGATCCCATAGCCTCAGCCATGCCGCGCAAGGTTGTGGACAGACCGGCTCCGTCAGAGTGGAACTTATTATAGATATATTCCTCGAGTTCACACATTTTCTCGGCAGAAAAGTAATATTCCGGAAGAGTACAGCCAATCAGGGGAGCCAATGTCTCCCCTGAATCTATGCAGCACATAATCCGGTCTACGTCTTTTCCTTCATTCAGCAATTTGTTACGTTCAATTGCGGTCAGTTCATCTTTTGGAACCTTCAGACCTTTTAAGTACTGTTCTATCATATTTTTTTATAACCTCACATATTAGTTTGTTGCTTTTTTCATATCTACACCTTTTGCAAAGAAGATGGACAGGATTGCAAATGCCATCAGGATGAACTGATACCAGCACTGCGTGATTACCTGGAACGGGCTGTTCAGATTCTCCATAAGAGCGCAGGCAAATAAAATCTGTGCACCGTATGGCAGGATTCCCTGGAAAGCACAGGCAAAGATGTCGAGAAGGGAGGCGGTACGTTTTGGATCCACACCGTATTCTTTGCTGATATCTTTTGCAATTGTACTGTCGATCAGGATTGCAACTGTGTTATTGGCTGTTGCAATGTTAGTCAGAGAAGTCATGACAGCGATGCCGAGCTCTGCAGTCTGACGGTTCTTGATAACTTTGCTGATTTTCTGAAGAAGCCATTCTAAGCCGCCTTCTTTTTCTACCATTTTAGCAAGACCACCTGTGATCATAGATAACAGGAAGATTTCGAACATTCCGGAAAAGCCGTTATAAACATTATTGGCAAGTTCCAGTGCGGAAAGGCTTCCGGTTGCAAGACCGATAGCACCGGAGAACAGGATTCCACCAGTCAGAACTGCGAATACATTGACACCGAGCAGTGATGCAACCAGTACGAAGATGTATGGCAGAACTTTTATAATATTGTAAGAGTACTCCTGTACTGCAGGTAAAGTTTCCGGACGGCCGAAAATCAGTAATAAAACAAATGTTACAAGTGCAGCAGGAAGAGCAATCTTAAAGTTGGCACGGAATTTGTCTTTCATCTCTACATCCTGTGTTCGTGTGGCAGCGATGGTTGTATCGGAAATCATGGATAAGTTATCTCCAAACATAGATCCACCGATCGTAGCACCTACCACGAGGAACTGATTGAGTCCACCGGCCTGTGCAAGTCCAAGTGCAATTGGTGTTACAGCAGTAACCGTTCCAACAGAAGTTCCTGTTGAGATGGAAATGAATGCTGATATCACGAAAACACCTGCAGCGATGAACTGTGGAGGAATGAAAGTCATACCCAGATTTACAACGGAGTCAACACCGCCCATTGCGGAAGAAACAGATGTAAATGCTCCGGCAAACAAAAAGACCATACACATGATCATGATATTTTCTTCTCCACAACCGTGAAGGAAAACAGATAATTTGTCATCAAATTTTCCCTTGAACATAGCAAAAGCAACAATAATACCGATAAATGAAGCAATTGGAGTAGGCAGCTGATAGAATGCCATCTCAACACCCATTGCATTCAAGGTAATTCCTGTGGCCAGGTAAACCCCTACAAATACTGCGAAAGGAATGAGAGCCAGACCGTTTGCTTTTTTCTGATTTGGTTCCATTTTATAATTCTCCTTTAAAATAACCTTATTTTGTTGTTGTTTAAAAAAGTAGTCTTGATCAAAACGTGTTTTTCCAATGCAAGGCATATTGTACAGGGAAAAGTAAAAAATATCAAATAGATTTGTGTAATAATACTAGATAACATATTGGTGATATTAATAAATATTATATTTAGATATAGGATAAAACTATAATTGAAGGAATGGATGAATAGTATTTGAACAATTAAATGGTGTTGGGGGCAAAACCCCCAACTATGATATAAAAGTAATCGGAATCATTTGGAGAAATCAAGTCTAAATCATCTCTCCGAGAAATGGGATTTTTTCTTCTTTTGGTACATTTTTTGAGATAACATCACGGACATTCTGCATACGGCGGTCGAGGTCGGCGCTGATTTCGGCACATTCCAGCATCTCATTCTGGAGATAGAGAGCTTTGTCTTCCGGAATATTTTTTTTATAGCGGATCTTGTGTTCCAGACTTGCCCAGAAATCCATGGCTATGGTTCGAAGCTGAACTTCTACAGTAACCATGCGCTTTTCGTCCTGAAGAAAGATTGGCACGCTGATAATCAGATGAAGACTTCGATATCCGCCCGGTTTTGGGTTTTTTATGTAATCCTTTTTTTCAATCAGTGTGATGTCATCCTGATTTAACAGGCAGTCGGCAAGCATGTAGATGTCATCAGGAAAAGAACAGACGACGCGTACTCCGGCAATATCGTGAATACTCTCTTCAATAGAAGAGAGTGTCAGAGGGATTTCTTTCCGGCGGACTTTTTTTATAAGGCTCTCCCAGGATTTGACACGGGATTTGATGTCTTCAATCGGGTTGCGGTCGTATTCCAGAGAATACTGATGATCCAGAACACGGAATTTTGTCTCTACTTCCATAATTGCGCAGGCATAGTAAGAGAGCAGTTTGTCCATTGGTTTTTTGTTCTGCTGTATAAAATCAATAAACTCATCCGACATCAGATTGTTGCGGATGAATTCTTCTTTTCTTTTTTCAATGAGTTTTTCTATAGGTCTCAAAATCTTAGTGCTCCTTTCTTTTATCAATACAGCATACATAATTCCAAAATTATGTATGTAGCTAGCCGGCAGGATTTCAGAGGTGCGCAGTAGAAGTATGTCATGCAATTGCATGACGCGCACCTCGCAGCAAGAATGCCAAGGCATTCTTGAATGGATTTTTACAATCCCATCAGGCATCATAATCATACCATGATATGAAAAGATAATCTATCCTACAATTGTTAATTAATGTCAGATTTGGTATGATTATGAGAAGAAAAAGAGAACCTTATCTTAATAATAAAAGGAAGACAATAGATGTGTTGTGTGATTGTGACACTGATATATGGTGGTGAATTATGGATCAAATGAAAATATATAGGGTAGAACAGAAAAATGAAGAACCGGTAGAGGTACAGATCATCCGCTCATCCAGACGTTCGATGGGACTTCAGGTGAAAGCAGATGGGACGGTCTGTGCCAGAGTTCCGATGCAGGTGATGGATTATGCTGTGCAGGAATTTATTGAGGGACATGCAGAATGGATATTTAAGAAGAGAAAACTGGTTCTTTCAAAAGACAACCGCCCGGATATTGTGTATCTTCCGGAAGTGACAGAAGAAAGCGATAGAGAGCGTATACAGACATTTATAGAAGAAAAGGTATCGCATTACGCATCTGTTATGGGTGTCAGTTATGGACGGATCACTATGCGGAATCAGAAGACCAGGTGGGGAAGCTGCAGCAGTGAAGGAAATCTCAATTTTAATTGCAGACTGTTGTTTGTGCCGGACCGGATCGTGGATTATGTAGTGATCCATGAGCTGGCACACCGCAGATTTATGAATCATTCGAAAGCATTCTGGAAAGAAGTGGAGAAGTATATGCCGGATTACAAAGAGCGGAAGAAACTGCTGTCAAGATTTGCTATAAAGCATTAATTTTTATAGAAATTCACGGTTTTTGCAGGTTTTCCCTACTTTCGAGTATTTCGTGCTGGATTTTCCAGAGTGTTGATTGTATAATAGTACCGATGGTGATATATGGATTACTTATAACTTTAATAATTTAATCCTAGGAGGAAATGAAAATGAATCTGAATTTAAGACCAAAAGAGGAGTGCCAGTTCGACGCAGTATCATTAGGTGAGGTTATGCTTCGTCTTGATCCGGGTGAGGGAAGAATCCGTACAGCAAGAAACTTCCGTGCATGGGAAGGCGGCGGAGAGTACAACGTTGTCCGCGGACTTAGAAGATGCTTCGGTATGAAGACTGCAGTTATCACAGCATTTGCTGATAACGAAGTTGGCAAACTGATGGAGGACTTTATTCTTCAGGGTGGAGTAGATACATCTTTAATTAACTGGAAGAAAACAGACGGAATCGGACGTATCTGCAGAAATGGTATCAACTTTACAGAGCGTGGATTTGGTATCCGTGGTGCAGTAGGATGCTCTGACCGTGCGAATACAGCAATCGCTCAGGCAACAGCGGAAGATTTTGATTTTGATTATATCTTTGGTGAGCTTGGAGTTCGCTGGTTACATACAGGCGGAATCTATGCGGCTCTTTCCGAGCAGTCATGTGAGACTGTACTTGCAGCTATCAAGGCAGCTAAGAAGTATGGAACAATCGTATCTTATGATCTGAACTATCGTCCTTCTATGTGGAGTGCAATCGGTGGACAGGAGAAAGCTCAGGAAGTGAACAAAGAGATCGCAAAATATGTAGATGTTATGATCGGTAACGAGGAAGACTTTACAGCATGCCTCGGATTTGAGATTGAGGGTAACGACAAAGATCTCAAGCAGCTTAACCTTGACGGATACAAGAAGATGATCAATGAAGCAGCTAAGACATACCCGAACTTCAAAGCTGTTGCAACAACTCTTCGTGAGGTTAAGACAGCTACAGTGAACGACTGGAGTGCTATCTGCTGGGCAGATGGAGAAATCCACAAAGCAAAAGACTACAAGGGACTTGAGATTATGGACCGTGTAGGTGGAGGAGACTCTTTCGCATCAGGACTTATCTATGGACTGATGACAACAGAGGATGCAGAGCTTGCAGTTAACTACGGAGCAGCTCACGGAGCACTTGCTATGACAACACCTGGAGACACAACTATGGCTAGCAAGAAAGAAGTAGAAGCTATCATGGGTGGTGCAGGAGCAAGAGTTCAGAGATAGTTCATACAATTGGTTTTAGCAGAAAGAGTAAATGTTATTCTATGAGGGAATTGACGAAGGGCAGTCCGGCAAAGGTCATAATGACCTTTGCCCTGCCCATTATTTTTGGAAATCTTTTACAACAATTATATAATCTGGCAGATGGTAAAATTGTCAGCACTTATGTAGGGACACAGGCATTTGCAGCAGTTGGTGCAACAGCAGTTATTGCGAATCTGATTATTGGTTTTGTGAATGGAGTGACCCAGGGATTTGGAATTCCGATATCCAGATGTTTTGGAGCAGGAGATTATAAGAATATGCGACGTTATGTGGCAGGAAGTTTTATTATGACAGTTGCAATGACGCTGATTCTTACAGTAGGTGCGCTTCTTGGGATAGAAGGGCTTTTGCATATATTGGACACACCGGCAGATATTATGGAAGAGGCACTTCAATATATCCGCATTATTATTATGGGGACAGCATTCATTTCTCTTTACAATTACAGTGCCAATATATTGAGAGCGGTCGGAGAAAGCCGGATTCCGCTTTTATGCCTTGCAGTTGCAGTCATTTTGAACATTTTTCTGGATATTCTTTTTGTGCATACATTTTCCATGGGACTTCGCGGTGCAGCGCATGCGACCAATATTGCCCAGTGTATTGCAGGAGTTCTGTGTATGGCGTACTTGCTTTTTAGGTTCCGGGAACTTGTGCCAAAGGGGCAGGAATGGCAGATACAGAGAAGAAAGTATCAGGAGATGACCGTATTTGGAATTTCACTTGGTATGATGTCCTGTTTTGTGAGTATCGGTACCGTGATTTTCCAGACTGCAGTAAACAGACTTGGTACGAAGATTGTGACGGCTCATATTGCGGCAAGAAGAATCGAGGAACTGACCAATGTTCCGATGCTGTGTACAGGCATGGCTATGACGACTTATGCCAGCCAGAATCTGGGGGCAGGAGAATATGACCGGATAAAAAAGGGAATCCATCAGGCATTTGTGATCGTACTTGTGCAGGGAGTTATATTTACCACATTTTGCTGGATATTTGGACACCCATTGATTCGTTGGATCACAAGCAGTAATGATACCTATATTTTGGATACGGCATACCGTTATCTGACAAGAAATACGTCATTTTATTTTGTACTTGGACCACTGTTTGTATTGCGTTGTTCTCTTCAGGGGCTGGAACATAAAGTCATTCCGGTGGCGTCCAGTATTCTGGAACTTGTGTTGAAAATAGTATCCACGATCTGGATCGTGCCAGTTTTGGGATACACTGGAGTGATCTATACAGAGCCGATTATCTGGATTTTTATGACATTGATGTTGATTGGCGGATATGTAAGGGCTCTGAAGCAGATCAACGAAGCAGAGCACATAAAAAGTGCAAGAAATGCGAAAGCTGAAAATGAAAAGATAAACGTTGACAACAGATTATAAATGATAAATAACGAAGAAAGGAGGATGGAATCCATATGAAGAAGGTAGAACATTTGATTAAGGAAGTCTATCCGGGCTCCATCGCAGAAGAATTGGAGATTGAACCGGGAGATGTACTGCTGTCGATCAATGATCAGTCAATTGAAGATGTGTTTGATTATCGTTATATGATAAAGGACGAATATATAGAAGTGCTTATTCGCAAACCGGATGGAGAAGAATGGGCTCTGGAAATCGACAAGGATTACGATGACGATCTTGGCATCGAATTCGAGAATCAGTTGATGAGTGATTACAAATCATGCAGCAATAAATGCATTTTTTGTTTTATTGATCAGATGCCGCCGAATATGCGAGAGACCTTATATTTTAAAGATGATGATTCCAGACTTTCTTTCTTACAGGGGAATTATATTACGCTGACTAATATGAAAGAAAAGGACGTAGATCGCATTATCAAGATGCAGCTGGCGCCGATCAACATTTCCGTGCAGACTACGAACCCGGAACTTCGCTGTAAAATGCTGAATAACCGATTTGCAGGAGAAAAGTTGAAATTTTTAGATCGGCTTTATGAAGGTCATGTGGAGATGAATGGTCAGATTGTGTGTTGTAAAGGTGTGAATGACGGAAAAGAGCTGGAACGCACGATGGACGATCTGTCAAAATATCTTCCGTTTATGCGCAGTGTCTCTGTTGTGCCTGCGGGTATCACGAAGTACAGAGACAATCTTTATCCGCTGGAACTTTTTACGAAAGAAGAGGCTGGAGAGATTATTGATATGATCGAGAGCCGTCAGAAAAAATATTATGAAGAATATGGACTTCATTTTATGCATGCAAGCGATGAATGGTATATTACCGCTGGACGTGATTTCCCGGAAGAAGAGCGGTATGACGGATATATCCAGTTGGAAAATGGTGTCGGTATGATGCGGCTTTTCATTACAGAATTCACGGAAGCGCTTGAGCAGGTGAAAAGCAATCCTGGATATCTCAAAATGCGTGAAGAAGTGAAGCGCACGGTCACAATCGCGACCGGAAAATTGACTTACGCAACCATTTGTTCATTTGCAGAGCGTATGATGGAGGTATTTCCGGGACTTCAGATCCATGTATTTGCCATAAGGAATGATTTCTTTGGTGAGACAATTACCGTATCCGGACTGATTACCGGACAGGATCTGACTGCTCAGATAAAAGAGTACCAGGAGAATAGTAGGAAACATTTTGTGGGAAAGATCTCTGATGCGAAGAAATTTGTGGATAACATAGGAAGTGCTGATAAAAATGTGCATGGATTAGGAGAAGATCTCATTATTCCATGTAACATGCTTCGTACCGGAGAAAGGGTATTTTTGGATGACTGGACTGTGGAAGACGTGGAACAGAAGCTCGGAATGCGGCTTATTCCAATAGAATCTGGTGGAGGAGATTTTGTCGAGGCAATTCTGAATCCGGAATATAGTATGGAGCGTACCAATGATAATTTTGTCTATGTAAAGGCGTATGACAGATAATGTAATTGAAAAATAAGTATGACTAAAAAATAACATTAAAAAAAGTAATGAGCCAGAGGGTGCCCAAATAGAAGCGTTGCATTATATAATATATGAGTTGAAAAAATGACTCAGGAGGAAAAGAATGAATACAAAAGAAGCAAAACAGTCTGTTCAGATGGACAAAGCATTGTTTGATTTTTACGGGAAGCCTTCCATTGGACAATCACTGCCACTTGCGATACAGCACGTACTGGCTATGATCGTCGGCTGCGTAACACCTTCTATTATCGTGGCAGGCGTAGCAGGTCTTTCACAGGAAGATTCTGTGATTCTTATTCAGGCAGCACTTGTGATGTCTGCATTGACGACATTGATTCAGTTATTTTCGTTTATTAAGACAAAATGGTTCACTATCGGAGCAGGACTTCCGGTCATGATGGGAATCAGTTTCGCATATGTGCCAAGTATGCAGGCAATTGCTGCGGATTTTGATATTGCAACGATTCTTGGAGCGCAGATTGTTGGTGGTATCATTGCACTTTTAGTGGGATTAAATATTAAGAGGATTCGCAAGTTCTTCCCGCCACTTATTACCGGTACGGTAGTGTTTTCTATTGGATTATCTTTGTATCCGACCGCGATCAATTATATGGCCGGAGGAGCCAGCAGTGAAAATTACGGTTCATGGAAGAACTGGCTCGTAGCAATTATTACATTGATTATTGTAACGACACTTAATCATTTTGGAAAAGGTATCTGGAAACTGGCATCTATCTTAATTGGAATTATTGGTGGATATATTGTAGCACTTTGTTTTGGAATGGTAGATTTTTCTTCCGTTGCACAAGCGGCAATCTTCCAGCTTCCGAAGCCGATGCATTTTGGAATTAAGTTTGAGCCTTCATCTTGCGTAGCACTTGGTATTTTGTTTGCTATTAACTCTGTGCAGGCAATTGGGGATTTCTCTGCAACTACAACAGGTTCTATGGATCGTATGCCGACAGATACGGAATTATCCGGTGGTATTGTAGGCTATGGAATCAGCAATATTTTTTGCGCATTTTTCGGTGGACTTCCGACAGCAACTTACAGCCAGAATGTAGGTATTGTATCTACAACAAAAGTTATCAGCCGCAGAGTGCTTGGAATTGCTGCTGCGATTCTGATGGCGGCCGGATTGATCCCGAAATTTTCATCAATACTGACTACGATTCCTTATTGCGTGCTGGGAGGTGCAACAATTTCTGTATTTGCATCAATTGCAATGACAGGTATGAAGCTGATTACAACAGAGCCGATGGATTTTCGCAATACAACAGTTGTTGGACTTGCAGTTGCAGTTGGCATGGGTGTGACTCAGGCAAGTGCATCACTGGCACAGTTCCCGGACTGGGTAATGACTATATTTGGAAAATCACCGGTAGTTCTTGCAACTATCGTAGCGATTGTGTTAAACTTAACTCTGCCAAAAGCAAAGAAGTAGATTTTGAGTTTGTTGGACGGGGGTTTTTAAAAGAGGGTAACCCTTTTTTGAAGACCCCCGTTTTGCAATGTTCGACTTGAATGATTTTAGGGAAAGTAACAGTTTGTTGGAGAATGTGAATATGGAAGAAAAAAAAAGCGGACAAGAATCAGGAAAACAGGGGCAAAAGCCTCATAAGAGAAGAAAGCGTTATTCCGGGACGCATCCGAAAAAGTATGAAGAAAAATATAAGGAATTAAATCCTGAAAAATATGGAGATACGATTGAAAAGGTCATAGGAAAGGGCAGCACTCCGGCAGGTATGCATATTTCCATTTGTGTGCAGGAGATTCTGGATTTTCTGGACATCAAACCGGGACAGCAAGGACTGGATGCAACACTTGGCTATGGAGGACACACAAGAAAGATGTTGGAAAAGCTGGAAGGACATGGTCACATTTATGGTCTTGACGTAGATCCGATTGAGTCCGAGAAGACAAAAAAGAGACTGCGTGATCTTGGATATGGAGAAGATATTTTGACTGTGAAATTATGCAATTTTGCAGACATTGACAAAGTGGCAGAAGAACATGGAAAGTTTGACTTTGTACTGGCAGATCTTGGTGTATCCTCTATGCAGATCGATAACCCGGAACGCGGTTTTACTTACAAATTTGACGGACCTTTGGACCTGCGCATGAACCCACAAAAAGGAGAAAGCGCGGCACAGCGTTTGAAAAGCATGGACGCAGAAGAAATAGAAGGAATGCTGGTGGAAAACTCTGATGAACCATACGCAGCAGAGATAACAGAAGTGCTGATGAATTGGAGAAAACACGGGAAATCTCCGGAAACTACAACAGAATTAAAAGAAGCAATCGAAGAAGCTCTGACATTTCTTCCGGAGAAAGAGAAAAAAGAGGCAGTCAAGAAATCATGTCAGAGAACATTCCAGGCACTTCGCATCGACGTGAACCAGGAATTTGAAGTGTTATATGCATTCTTAGATAAACTGCCACAAGTCATGAACCCAGGTGGAAGAATTGCAATCCTGACCTTTCATTCCGGGGAAGACAGACTTGTGAAACGAGCTTTTAAAGAAGGAAAAAAAGCAGGAATTTACAGCGAAATCTGTAAAGACGTGATTCGTCCATCAGCACAGGAATGCGCAAGAAATCCACGCGCAAAATGCACGAAAATGAGATGGGCAATTATTTAACAAAGGACGTAGTGAAATGTTAAAGTACTACGTCCCCATCATTGATTTGCGGTGTCGCCTTTGTGCATTGTGAATAAAAATGGGAAGGATTTTTTATGAAGTATTACCTTGCTCCGCTTGAGGGGATTACAACTTATATATATCGTCGGGCTTATCATCAGCATTTTGCACCGATGGATAAGTATTTTACGCCCTTTCTGGTACCACATACGAAGAAGGGGTTCAGTATGAAGGAGAAGAATGATGTGATGCCAGAGCACAGTCCGGGCATGAATCTTGTGCCACAGATTATGAGTAATCAGGCGGAGTCATTTTTACATACGGTTGAGAAACTGAAGGTCTATGGCTATGAAGAGGTGAATCTGAATCTGGGCTGCCCTTCAAAGACAGTTGTGTCTAAAGGGCGTGGTTCTGGATTTCTTGCAGATCCGGACGGATTGGACCGGTTTTTGGATGAGATTTTTAAAAAATGTGATGTGAAAATTTCTATTAAGACAAGAATTGGAAAAGATGATCCGGAAGAATTTGCGCGGCTTCTTGATATTTACAATCAGTATCCGGTAGAGGAACTGATTATTCATCCGCGGGTACAGAAGGATTTTTATAAAAATCAACCGAATCTTGGCGTGTTTCATGACGCGGTGGAGGAAAGTAAGATTCCGCTTTGCTATAACGGAGATATTTTTACGCCAGAAAGTTATGAAGAGATGAAACGGGAATTTCCGAAGGTAGATACCTTTATGCTTGGAAGAGGGATTTTAATGAATCCGGCTCTGCTTGATCTTATCCGTATGAGAGAAAAAACAGATGTGAAAAAGACAACTGATATAGATGTGACTGAGTGGAAAAAAGAAGAAACGTCACGAAAAATGCAGAGTACAGACAGATATAAAAAGGAAATCCATGCATTTCTTGAACAGATTAAATGTGATTATCTGGAAGTGGGAATGGGTGAGAAAAATACGTTATTTAAGTTAAAAGAGCTGTGGGCATATATGGGACAGAACGATCCGGAAGCGAAGAAGGCGCTGAAAAGGATCCGGAAATCTCAGAGTATGGCAGATTACGACAGTGCCAGCCGGGAAGCGTTGGAAGATTTCATACTTTTTTAATTGCATATGCTGTAGAAAAGAAGTACAATTAACATCGTGCCGAATAGAGGAGTTTTCGGTGAAGGTACAATGAAAAGTGGATCAGCAGCAAAAGGAAAGGAAGTAAATAGATGGAACAGAAAACAAGGGGCGGGAGAGGCTTCTGGTATATCTGGGGATCTGTGCTTATCAAACTGGGAATTGCATATCTTGTATATATGGTGGCGGTATCACTTCTTGCAGGCGTACATCTGATGCAGATGACAGGTGGAGATGCAGATGCGATGATGCAGATTGCGCAGAGTACAGCACAGTCCGGCAAATTATATGATCAGATCACAAATGAGCTAATGAACTGGGCTGTTTATATTGAGGGCGTGGCAGCGCTGATTACGATTCCAGTCATGTTATTTTTATTTCACAGAGACAGCAGAAAAGAAAAAGAGCTTGGGATTGTAACGGAAAAAGCGTCAATTTGGAAATATATTGCAATTATAGTGATGTTTGCAGTTATGGCACTTGGGCTTAATAATCTGATATTTTTAAGTAATCTGTCAGCAGCGAGTGAAACTTATTCCGATACAATGCAGACTTTATACGGACAGGGATTTGCAGTGCAGATTCTCGTGCTTGGAATTTTGATGCCGACATGTGAAGAACTGGTGTACAGAGGACTTGTCTATAAAAGATTACGTTATACTTCACCGTTTTGGGCAGCGGCTTTGTATTCATCACTCGTATTTGCATTTACCCATGGCAATCTTGTCCAGGGACTTTATGGTTTTATCATGGGCATGATGTTCTGTTATGTGTATGAAAAATATGGTTCTGTGAAAGCACCGATACTTGCGCATATTACAGCGAATATCCTGTCAGTGGTTGGAACGCAGTTCCAATGGTTCGACTGGTTGTTCAAAGATCCGATGCGTGTCGGAATTTCAACAGTGTTATGTGCATTTATTACATCAAGTATTTATGTTATGATTCAGAGATTGAACACAGATACAACTAAAAATAATAGCCAAAACGAGGGGTAGTTATCAGACTACTCCTTTTGCAATCGTAAAACGTCTAATTATCTGACAATTTAAAAAGAAGTTTTTATTTACAAATTTGAAAAATGGGTGTATAGTAGGAAAAAATAAAAAAATGTAAGAAAGGACTCAGATATTATGAACGGGCAACAGCGACAGAAAAATGCTGGCTTGTATCGTCCTTCGTTTGAACACGATAACTGTGGTATTGGAGCAATCGTCAATATCAAGGGCCAGAAAAGTCACGATACCGTGGCGAATGCATTAAAGATTGTAGAACAATTAGAACATAGAGCGGGCAAAGATGCCGAAGGTAAGACAGGTGATGGAGTAGGAATTCTGTTACAGATTTCTCACAAGTTTTTCACCAAAGTCTGTAAACCTTTCGGCATCTTTTTAGGCTCTGAGAGAGATTACGGCGTAGGTATGTTTTTCTTCCCTCAGGACGAACTGAAAAGAAATCAGGCAAAGAATATCTTTGAAGTGATTGTGGAAAAAGAAGGAATGGAATTCCTGGGCTGGCGAGAAGTACCGGTACATCCGGATGTGCTTGGAAGTCGTGCAGTAGAGTGTATGCCATGCATCATGCAGGGATTTATCAAGCGACCGGAAAAGGTTGAAAAAGGAATTGACTTCGACAGACGTCTGTATGTGGTACGCCGTGTCTTTGAGCAGAGCAGCGATGATACTTATGTAGCTTCACTGTCAAGCAGAACGATTGCTTATAAGGGAATGTTTCTGGTAGATCAGTTACGTCTCTTTTTTGCAGATCTTCAGGATAAGGATTATGAATCTGCCATTGCACTGGTTCATTCCAGATTCAGTACGAACACGAATCCAAGCTGGGAGAGAGCACATCCGAACCGTTTTATTGTACACAACGGCGAGATTAATACAATCCGTGGTAACCGGGATAAGATGCAGGCAAGAGAGGAAAATATGGAATCTGAAGCTTTAAAAGGAGAACTTCACAAAGTCCTTCCGGCAATCAATGCCACAGGTTCTGACTCCGCTATGCTTGACAATGCCATTGAATTTATGGTCATGAGTGGCATGGAACTTCCGCTGGCAGTTATGATTTCTATTCCGGAGCCGTGGGCAAATAATAAGAGCATGTCCCAGAAGAAGAAAGATTTCTATCAGTACTATGCAACAATGATGGAACCATGGGATGGTCCGGCGTCAATTCTGTTCAGTGATGGAGATTGTATGGGAGCAGTTCTTGATAGAAACGGACTTCGTCCGTCCAGATATTACATTACAGATGATGATCAGTTGATTTTATCATCTGAGGTCGGAGTTATGGATATTGCACCAGAGAAAATCATAGTAAAAGAAAGACTTCGTCCAGGTAAAATGCTTCTGGTCGATACGGTTCAGGGACGTGTCATCGGAGACGAAGAGCTGAAAGAAATGTATGCGGACAGACAGCCTTATGGTGAGTGGCTGGACAGCAATTTGATTGAGCTTAAGAATCTGAAAATTCCGAATCAGTTAGTACCGACCTACAAACCAGAGGATCTTAAGAGACTTCAGAAAGCATTTGGTTATTCTTATGAGGAAGTAGAAACTTCTATCAAAAATATGGCACTCAACGGTGGAGAAGGAACTGCTGCCATGGGTATTGACATACCACTTGCGGTACTTTCGGATAAGCATCAGAACCTGTTCAATTATTTTAAACAGTTATTTGCACAAGTTACGAATCCGCCGATTGACGCAATCCGTGAGGAAGTGGTAACATCCACGACTGTATACATCGGAGCAGACGGAAATCTTCTGGAAGAAAAAGCAGAAAACTGCAAGATGCTCAAGGTCAATAATCCGATCCTTACAAATGTTGACCTTCTGAAGATTAAGAACATGAAACAGGATGGATTCAAAATTGCAGAGATTCCGACTATTTATTATAAAAATTCCAGTCTGGAAAAAGCAATGGATTACCTGTTTATCGAAGTAGATCGTGCAATCCGTGACGGAGCGAATATTTTGATCCTTTCTGACCGTGGTGTTGACGAGTATCATGTGGCTATGCCGTCACTTCTGGCATTGTCCGGACTGCAACAGCATCTGGTGCGCACGAAGAAGAGAACTTCCGTTGCAATCATTCTTGAGACTGGAGAGCCAAGAGAAGTACATCATTTTGCGACATTACTTGGATATGGAGCATGCGCAGTCAATCCATATCTTGCACATGAGACAATCCGTCAGCTTATTGATACAGGTATGCTGCAGAAAGATTATTACGCTGCAGTTGATGATTACAATCATGGAATCTTAAGCGGCATTGTAAAAATTGCTTCTAAAATGGGTATTTCCACAATTCAGTCTTATCAGGGAGCAAAGATTTTCGAGGCCATTGGATTAAAAGAAGAATTTATTAACAGATATTTTACAGATACAGTCAGCCGTGTTGGCGGCATCGGTATTGAGGAGATTGCACAGGATTATCTGGCAAGACATTCTCAGGCATTTGATCCACTTGGACTGGAAGTAGATCTGACACTGGACAGTCTCGGACAACACAAATCCAGAAGCTGTGGCGAGGAACATCTGTACAATCCACGTACGATTCATATGCTTCAACAGTCTACAAGACTTGGCAATTATGAAATGTTTAAGCAGTACACAGATATGGTAAATGAAGAAGGTGCCCACATTAATCTGCGAGGTCAGCTTGATTTTAATTATCCGAAGAAAGGTATTCCGATTGAAGAAGTAGAGAGTGTGGATGAAATCGTTCAGCGATTCAAGACAGGTGCTATGTCCTACGGATCCATTTCCAAGGAGGCACATGAGACGCTTGCAATCGCCATGAACCGTCTGCATGGTAAATCCAACAGTGGTGAAGGCGGTGAAGAAATCGAGCGTCTGGATACAGAAAAATGTTCTGCAATTAAGCAAGTCGCTTCCGGACGATTTGGTGTAACGAGCAGATATCTTGTCAGCGCAAAAGAGATTCAGATTAAAATGGCACAGGGTGCAAAACCAGGAGAAGGTGGACATCTTCCAGGAGGAAAGGTCTATCCGTGGATTGCCAAGACAAGACATTCTACGCCAGGCGTCAGCCTGATTTCACCACCACCGCATCACGATATTTACTCTATCGAGGATCTGGCACAGCTCATTTATGACTGTAAAAATGCAAATAAAGACGCAAGGATTTCCGTAAAACTTGTATCTGAAGCAGGTGTTGGAACTGTCGCAGCCGGTGTTGCAAAAGCAGGAGCCGGACTGATCCTGATCTCTGGATATGACGGAGGAACCGGAGCGGCGGCTAAGAGTTCTATCCACAATGCAGGACTTCCTTGGGAGCTTGGACTTGCGGAAACACATCAGACATTGATCCAAAATGGACTGCGTGAACGTGTCCGTATTGAGACAGATGGAAAATTGATGAGTGGTCGTGACGTGGCAATTGCAGCAATCCTTGGAGCAGAAGAATTTGGATTTGCGACAGCACCACTTGTAACTATGGGATGCGTTATGATGCGGGTATGTAATTTGGATACATGTCCGGTTGGTGTGGCAACACAGAATCCGGAACTTCGCAAGAACTTCCGCGGAAAACCGGAATACGTCATCAACTTTATGAGATTCATCGCACAGAATCTGCGCGAATATATGGCAAAATTAGGTGTTCGTACGATTGATGAACTGGTTGGAAGGACTGACCTTCTGAAAGTCAAAGAAGTGCCGACATCTGATCGTGCAGCAACACTGGATTTAAGTCAGATCCTGCAAAACCCTTATGAGGGAACAAAGACACCAATGACTTATAATCCAAAGAAGATTTATGATTTCGAACTGGAGAAGACTCTGGACGAAAGAGTCCTTGTAAAAGAACTGCTTCCGGCACTTGAAAAGCATCAGAAGAGAAGCCTGGAAGTCGATGTCACGAACACCAACCGTACATTTGGAACAATTTTCGGATCAGAAATTACAAGAAGATATCCGGAAGGCGTAGAGGAAGACAGTTATGTGATCAAATGTACCGGAGCAGGCGGTCAATCATTTGGTGCATTTATTCCAAAGGGTCTGACACTGGAACTTGTAGGAGACGGCAATGATTATTTTGGTAAAGGTCTCTCAGGCGGAAAACTGATCGTGTATCCACCGAAGGGTGTTACATTTAAACACGAAGAGAATATTATAATAGGAAATGTTGCACTTTACGGAGCAACCAGTGGTAAAGCTTTTATCAATGGTGTGGCAGGTGAGCGTTTTGCAGTCCGAAACTCTGGCGCAAAAGCAGTTGTAGAAGGTGTTGGTGATCATGGATGTGAGTACATGACCGGCGGATGCGTTGTTGTTCTTGGCAAGACTGGAAAGAACTTTGCAGCCGGAATGAGCGGCGGTGTCGCTTATGTACTGGATCTGAACAGTGATCTTTATAAGAATATTAATAAGCAGATGGTAAATATTGAACGAGTAACTTCGAAGTTTGAAATCAACGAGTTGAAAGAAATGATCGAAGAGCATGTGGCTTATACGAATTCTGAGAGCGGAAAAGAAATTCTGGATCACTTTACCGATTATCTGCCGAAATTTAAGAAAATCATTCCGATTGATTACGAGAAAATGCTTTCTACTATCGTTCAGATGGAAGAACAGGGCATGAGCAGTGAGCAAGCTAGAATTGAAGCATTTTACGCAATTAAAGAAGGAAGAAGATAGGGGGCGGACAACGTGGGAAAACCAACAGGATTTATGGAATATGAAAGACAGGATAAGCCGGCAGAGTCACCGAAGGAGCGAATCAAGCATTTCCGCGAATTCCACACACCTTTGTCAATAGAAGAACAGGAGCGCCAAGGTGCAAGATGTATGGCGTGTGGCGTTCCGTTCTGCCAGGCAGGACAGATGATTATGGGGATGGCAAGTGGCTGCCCTCTCCATAACCTGGTGCCGGAGTGGAATGATCTGATTTACCACGGCAACTGGGAAGAGGCTTATTATAGGTTAAAAAAGACGAATAATTTTCCGGAATTCACTTCCAGGGTATGTCCTGCACTTTGTGAGGCAGCATGTACATGTGGACTCAACGGAAATGCAGTATCATCAAAAGCGAATGAGTACAGTATTATTGAAAATGCTTACGAAAAAGGATACGCTGTGGCAAGACCGGTGAAAGTCAGAACCGGAAAGAAAGTAGCTGTTGTGGGATCAGGACCGTCTGGACTTGCTGTGGCAGATATGCTGAACCGCAGAGGACATAGCGTGACAGTGTTTGAACGGGAAGACAAAGTCGGAGGACTTCTTCGTTACGGAATTCCAAACATGAAACTGGAAAAACAGTATATTGACCGTAAGGTAAATATTATGGAAGAAGAAGGAATTACGTTTGTAACAAATTGCAATATTGGTAAAGACAAAAAAGCTTCTTCTATATTAAAAGAGTTTGACCGTGTAGTTCTCTGCTGTGGAGCTTCTCATCCAAGAGATATTAAAGCACCGGGACGGGACGCAAAAGGAATTTATTTTGCAGTCGATTTCCTGAAGTCCACGACAAAAGCATTGTGGGCAAATGATATGAAACTGGTGGATGGCACATACATTTCTGCAAAGGGAAAACACGTTATCGTTATTGGCGGAGGTGATACGGGAAATGACTGTATCGGAACTTCTATGAGACATGGCGCAAAATCTGTTCTTCAAGTAGAAATGATGCCCAAAGCACCAGACACTCGTGCAGATAACAACCCGTGGCCGGAGTGGCCAAAAGTCTGCAAAACAGACTATGGCCAGGAAGAAGCAGCGGCAGTCTTCGGACATGATCCGCGTGTATATCAGACAACGGTCAAAGAGTTCATCAAAGATAAGGAAGGAAATCTCTGCAAGGTCACACTTGTGAAGCTGGAGCCGAAGAAAGACGAGAAAACCGGACGCATGATGATGACTGAGATACCGGGAACTGAGTATACAGTACAGGCAGATCTTGTACTTATTGCAGCAGGATTTCTTGGAAGTGAAGAATATGTGACAAAAGCATTTGGCGTGGAAGTCAATGCGCGTACAAATGTGGCAACACCGGCAGGTGAGTATCATACAAATGTGGAGCGGGTGTTCACAGCGGGAGATATGCACAGAGGTCAGTCACTGGTTGTATGGGCAATCCGCGAAGGAAGAGAAGCCGCACAGGAAATCGATGTCAGCCTGATGGGATATACGAATATGAATGTACAGTAACAAAATAAGTATCGGGTGAGAACTTCAAACAAGCTTGATTTCTCACCCCATATTTATTTTCCTGCATGGCTTGACTGGTCCAAATGTTACAAAAATGTTAAAAAATATTGCAAATATGTACTGACTCATGTATAATAACATCTAGATGTAGTAGCAAAACTATATAAAATTGTATACATTTGAGTGAGGAAGTTTTTATATGAATAAATTTGGAAGAAGAATACTGGCAGCATTAATTACGAGCAGTTTAGTAGTTACACCGGTTTTGGCAGCACCTTCAGTAGATGATCTTCAGAAGAGTAAGGCATCAGCGCAAAGTGAAGTGAACTCACTTCAGTCACAGCTTCAGAGTATTGTAAGTAAGATTACTCAATTGGAAGCTGATCTTACAACAAAGGGTGAAGAGATTATTCAGGCGCAGGCAGATCTGGAGCAGGCACAGGAAGACGAGAAGACACAGTATGCGGCTATGAAGCTTCGCATCAAGTATATGTATGAGGCTGGTGATGCAACAGCGCTTGAATCACTGGTAAGCTCAGAAGATTTTTCGGATCTGTTAAGTAAAGCTGAGTATGTTCAAAGTGTACATGGATATGATCGCGACAAGCTGGAAGAATATGTTGCAACTAAGCAGAAGATTGCTGATCTGAAAGAACAGCTTGAGACAGAGCAGTCACAGCTTGAGAGCATGCAGACAGAATATGAGACAGAAGAGTCTAATCTGACAACTCTGATTGATTCAAAACAGGCAGAAGTAGCAGATCTTGATTCACAGATTCAGGAAGCGGCAGAGAAGGCGGCGAAAGAAGAGGAAGAGCGTCAGAAGAAAGCAGAAGAGGAAAGACAGAAACAACTTCAGGCAGCATCTCAGAATAGTACAACAACGAATAGTAATTCTGGCAACTCCAATAGTTCAAGCAGCTCCAATAGTAATAAAGGCAACAGCAGCTCGAATCCAAGCAGTTCCAGTAACAAAGGAAACAGCAGTTCATCATCAAGCAGCAGTTCTGGTAGTTACGTATCCGGAAGTACAGTATCCCGTGCATATTCAGCACTTGGAAAACCGTATGTATGGGGAGCGGCAGGACCGAATTCTTTCGATTGTTCCGGACTTGTAAGTTTCTGTCTGACAGGAAGATATTCACATACATATAGCTCCAGTGATTTCGTTGGATTGACTAAGGTAAGTAATCCACAGCCAGGAGATATTTGTGTAAGAGTTGGGCATGTAGGTGTTTATATAGGTGGAGGTCAGATGATTCATGCACCACACACAGGAGATGTAGTGAAAATATCTGCAGTACCATCTAATATGTGGTACGTTCGTCCATAAAGTATATAAGAAAATGAATAATTTAATGCCAGTTTTTTTTGAAAGGACTGGCATTTGTCATATACAAGATCATATCTAGACATATTTGATGGAATTGTATCTGAAATGGTAAAAAAATGAACACAAAATGATAAAGATTGCGTCAAATTTGTAGCGGGTTGCGTAAACTATGAAAAATGTGTATAATAACGATGGGGCGTTTTCGAAAGAAAAATAATTAAAAGAGGGAAGATGAATATGAACAAAATAGGTAAGAGAATTCTGGCGGCGGCAGTTGCCAGTTCTGTACTTGTGACACCGGTTTTTGCAGATCCATCTGTTGACGATTTGAAAAAGAGCAAAGAGTCCGCACAGAATGAAGTAAGTTCACTCCAGACACAGCTTAATACAGTAGTGGGAAAGATTACGGAGCTGGAGTCTCAACTTAGCAGTAAAGGTGAAGAGATTATTCAGGCACAGTCAGATCTGGAAGATGCCGAGGCAGAAGAACAGAAACAGTATGCAGATATGAAGGTTCGTATTAAGTATATGTACGAAGCTGGTGATCAGAGTGCTGTAGAAAGCTTAGTTGGTTCAGAGGATTTCTCTGATATGGTCAACAAAGCGGAATATGTAAGTAATGTACATAATTACGACAGACAGAAATTACAGGAGTACGTAGAGACAAAGCAGAAGATTTCTGATCTGAAAGATCAATTGGAAGAAGAACAGTCACAGCTTGAAAGTATGCAGACAGAGTATGAGTCGCAGGAGTCGAAACTTGATAACCTGATCGCATCTAAACAGGCAGAGGTGTCTGATCTGAATCAGCAGATCGAAGAAGCTGAGCGTAAGGCGGCGGAAGAAGAGCTGAAGAGACAGCAGGAAGAAGCAGCAAGACAGGCAGCGGCAGCAGAAACAGCAAGACAGCAGGCTGCATCGAACAGGAATAATTCTTCCAGCTCATCAAGCAATAGCTCAAGTAATAGCAATAAGGGAAATAGTTCCAATAAAGGAACAAGCAACAATGCTCCAAGTTATGTATCAGGAGACGCAGTGTCCCGTGCGTATTCTGCACTTGGAAAACCGTATGTATGGGGAGCGACAGGACCGAATTCCTTTGACTGTTCAGGTCTTGTAGGTTTCTGCCTGACAGGTAGATATTCACGTTCCTGCACATCAGCGTCATTGAATGCCCTTCCGACAGTGAGTAACCCACAGCCTGGAGATGTGTGTGTAAGATCCGGACACTGTGGAATTTACATTGGAAATGGTCAGATGATCCATGCACCACATACAGGTGATGTAGTAAAAGTAGCAAGTGTCCCTTCTAATATGAGAATCGTACGTCCTTAATAAAAGAATATTGAATTTATTTGCCAGGATTTCTTTTGAATCCTGGCATTTTTAATGGGAATTACAATTTCCATGATATAAAAAACTCCGGCAGGATGTGCATATTTGAGTCATATTTGAACCACATGTGAGTCACATTTGAAAATGTCTGAAAAAAACAATTTCATTATTGATAATTCAGTAAAATTATTGTATTCTGAACGTATAAGACAAATGAGGAGTATAACATTCGGGCGGGGGAGAAACTTGAATGTAAAAGGGTAATTAATAAGGAAGGGTGAGAAAATGAAAGTACGAGTTGTTCGGGCGCTTATTGCTTCTGTGGCAGTGAGCACTTTATTTGTTACGACAGCGTTTGTAACACCAGTATTTGCGGAACCAGAGAATCAGGTGGAAACACTGGAAAATCAGAAAAGTGAGGTTGAGGCACAGGCAGATAGTGTTAATTCCCAGTTGGTTTCATTGTTGGTCAGCTATAAGGCGCTGCAACAAGACATTGAGAATCAGCAGGTGAGAATTGGTGAGGTTGGACAAGACCTTGCAGTTGCGCAAGAGAATGAGCAAAAGCAATATGAAGATATGAAGCTTCGTATAAAATATATGTATGAAAATGGTGATGCATCATTTGCAGAAGCTATTCTGACTGCAACATCCTATTCGGATCTGGTCAATAAGTCTGAGTATGTCGAAAAGGTTCATGGCTATGACCGAAACAAACTAATGGAATATGTGCAGACAAAAGAAGAAGTTGCGAATCTGAAAACAGAACTTGAAGGCGAACAGGCAGATATGGAAGTCATGGCGCAGGAGATGAATTCACAGAAGACGAATTTGGAATCAACTTTAACCCAGATGCGCGCCCAGATTGCAGACTTTGATACTCAGCTTGCAAACGCGCAGGCAGAGGCGGATGCGAAAGTAGCAAAGATGCAGGAGGAACAGCAATTAGCCCAGAGTAAGAGTGAAAATCAGGCGGGAAATGTTTCATCTGCTAATCAGGTGGTTTCAGCAGCCAATACAGGCACGACAAAGCCAACCGGAGGAAATACAGCACCGTCAACGGGAAACACAACGACGCCGTCGACCGGGAATACAGGAGCGCAAAAGCCAGCCGGAGGAAATACAACACCGTCAACGGGAAATACAACGACGCCATCGACTGGAAATGTAAGTACGACAACACCATCAGCTGGAAATACAGGGACGACGACAAAGCCGTCAACAGGAAGTTCTTCTAATACAAGCAAGCCGGGCAATGCATCTGCTGGACAGAAGATTGCCAACAAAGGCTGTGAATACATAGGAAATCCGTATGTATATGGAGGGAACAGTCTGACGAATGGAATTGACTGTTCTGGGTTTGTGCAGCAGATTCATGCAAAATTTGGAATATCTACACCGAGAAATTCCACTTCACTTCGCTATGGCGGAAAAGCTGTAGCTGTTTCAGATATGATGCCGGGAGATGTAGTCTGCTATGAGGGGCATGTCGCAATTTATATTGGTGGAGGACAGATAGTACATGCTTCAAACAGTAAGCCTTATCCGGCAGGTGGAATAAAAACATCCAACGCATATTACAGAACGATTGTTGCTGTAAGACGTTACTGGTAGTAAAAATTACGGATATTGTAAAAAATATAAAAATATGCAAAAAATCCGATATGATGTTTTTGAAAAACCCTTGCACTAGCAAGGGTTTTATGATATCATTTTAAAGTCGCAAAAAAGCACGCACATGGCTGTCTGAGACGGTGCCAGTCAAAAGAAAGAGACTGGTTTCAAGGACGTATACCGGTGCGGAAGTAAAAAAACCAATTGGAGGAAAGAAACATGAGCGTTATTTCAATGAAGCAGCTTTTAGAAGCAGGTGTTCACTTTGGACATCAGACAAGAAGATGGAACCCTA
>OLNI01000258.1_pt1 | contig 54643 bp, 50 predicted proteins | sample 1672921 | NCBI WGS metagenome assembly OLNI01 (sample SAMEA3136737, study PRJEB25190) | human gut metagenome | biome: human gut; feature: human-associated habitat; material: faeces | place: Austria | collected 2013 | reverse complement strand
TGAGCAAGAAGCCCCCACTTCAAAATCTGTGATTTAAGTGGTGGGAGCATGTCACAATCAACAGATGGTTATTATTATAATCAGAATGAATTATATATGATTTATAAATTAACTTCTAATAATGGAACATCTGATATAGAGTATTATTATGTGAACTTCCACAACATAATTCAGTACAGTGATGGTTCTCTTTATACAGATATTATGGATTATGATGTTCCAGAGGCGAGCTGGTGGTCAGATGATGAAAGTTTCACGAGCGGAGATAATACATTTGCCGGATATGAGACACTGGATACACTGTTTAACCAGAAAATTGTATCTCTGAAAGCAGAATATAACATTACGGATAATATGAATAACTAAACAACAGAAATATTAAAAAAGAAAAAACTGACAGAGCGTGTGCGTAACGGCATGCGCTTTGTTTTGTTTCAAATTCCCGCCTTGCAAGAATTTGAAAAGTATATTAAAATAAATACTATATATCATGTAGGAATATAATGAAATATAATAAATTTATTTTACAGAATCCATAGGGAAAGGGAAGGTACAGTATTGTATCTATCCTGAACAGCTATGGTATAGATTGCAAGGAGGAAGCAACATGAAAGTATCAACAAAAGGAAGATATGCGCTTCGTCTAATGGTTGACCTTGGGGTCAATGGTGGCGAAGAAAAATATATTTCACTGAAAGACATTTCTGCACGTCAGAATATTTCCATCAAATATCTGGAGCAGATTGTGACACCGCTGCACCGTGCCGGACTGGTGCGTAGCGTTCGTGGTGCACAGGGCGGATATCGTCTCAGCAGAAAAGCAGATAAATATACAGCAGGAGAAATTTTACGTGCGATTGAGGGAAGTTTTGCACCGATCGCGTGTCTGGAAACACCGGAAAACGAGTGTGAGCGTTATCATGACTGTGCGACGGTAGGTTTCTGGGAAGGTATGTATAAAGTTATCTCTGATTATGTAGACAGCGTAACTTTAAAACAGTTGATCGATGAGCATCTGGCAAGACATTGCCCGGGATGCCAGGAAAAATAATATATGATGAAAAAAAGATTAATGGTATTAGCTTTTGCAGGAGTATTGGCAGTGGGACTGTCATCCTGTGGAAAAAAAGAAGTATCTTCCAATCATGTACAGAGTGTTACAAGTGAAACTGGCGCAGAAACAAGCATTTCAGAGGGAGAAACACCGGATCTGTCAGAGGAACAGCCGGAGCAGGTGGAACTTCCGGAATCAGAAGAAGTGCAGGGCGATATATCACAAAATACAGAGGATACACAGACTCAGGAACCGGAACAGGAAGCAACTCAGGACAACAGCAGCCAGGAACCGGCACAGAGTGCACCGGTAAGCTATGCTGACCGTCAGGAGATTTATCTGGATGGAAGCTGGCAGTATGCAGATCATTCAGCAATCCATTCCGGGGCAGCTGTCATGTATAAAGCAAGTGGAAACCGAAAAGGAATCGTTGTTGGTGTCAATGCAGGACATGGAACTTCCGGTGGAAGCAGTGCCAAAACTTTATGCCACCCGGATGGCTCAGCCAAAACAACCGGTGGAAGTACCGCAGCTGGTGCAACGAAAGCAACGGCAGTTTCCGGCGGCATGACATTTAATGATGGTGCAACAGAGAGCAGTGTGACGCTGCGCATGGCAGAAATCCTTCGGGATAAACTGCTGGCAGCAGGTTATGATGTGCTGATGGTGCGGGATGGCTCTGACGTACAGCTTGATAATGTAGCACGAACCGTAATCTGCAATAATGTAGCAGACTGTCATATTTCCTTACATTGGGACGGTGACGGATTAAGCTATGATAAAGGATGCTTTTACATTTCCGTACCGGATGGAATCAAGGGGATGGAGCCGGTGGCTTCTCACTGGAAACAGCACAATGCGCTGGGTGCATCTTTAGTAGATGGACTGCGTGGACAGGGCTGTAAGATCAATGGCGGCGGAAGCATGAGCATTGACCTGACGCAGACATCCTACAGTACAATACCATCTGTCGATATCGAGCTTGGAAATGCATGTTCCGATCACAGTGACGGTACTTTAAATAACCAGGCAGAAGGCTTATTACAGGGAATAAAAAATTATTTTGGAAAATAATGAAAAAAGGTGTTGACAAACAACACCTTTTCCTGTATTATATGTCAAGTAGCGCGGCGGTGCACTACAGAAAACAAAATAACGATGCGTGGCTCAGTTTGGTAGAGCGCTGCGTTCGGGACGCAGAGGTCGCAGGTTCAAATCCTGTCGCATCGACTCTTGGCAGGGGCGCTGGAAAGTCGAAAGGCTTTCCAGTTTTTTTGTGCAGAAAAAAGTTTGGTAGAGTGCTGCGTTCGGGACGCAGAGGGCTCACAAGGTCCTGTGGACCTTGGCTTTGAGCCGACCGAAGCGGAGCGGAGACCGCAGGTTCAAATCCTGTCGCATCGATTCTTGGCAGGGGCGCTGGAAAGTCGAAAGGCTTTCCAGTTTTTTTGTTGTTTTCTACATTCTGAAATGCTATCATGATAGTATCTGACCGAAATGGTTATATTAGATGTAAGAAACTGATTTTTCATCTGGTATTATGTGGAAACAAAGAGATGTAATGTATTGAAAAAGGAGAAGCTATTATGAGAGCGGAACAAAATTTCAAATGGGAAAAACTTTCACTGGGTACCTGCTATTACCCGGAGCATTGGGATAAAAAACTGTGGCGTGACGATCTTCGCCGCATGAAAGAAAATGGAATTTTTACCATTCGAATCGCAGAATTTGCATGGAACAAGATTGAACCACGCGAAGGGGAATTTACTTACGAATTTTTTGATGAATTTCTGGATGTGGCAGAAGAGGAACAGATGAAGGTGATCTTTGGCACACCGACAGCGACACCACCAGTCTGGTTGACGGAAAAATATCCGGAAGTATTGAACTGTCGTCTGGATGGCACACCATTTTATCATGGCATGCGCCGCCACTACAATTACAATTCTCCGATTTATCAGGAATTATCCGCCCGGATTGTCAAAAAAGTGGCAAAACATTACGGCAAACGTCCGTGTATCGTGGGCTGGCAGATTGACAATGAGTTAAACTGTGAAGTGGACGAGTTTTATTCCGAGAGCGATACCCTTGCGTTCCGCGAATTTTTGAAGAAAAAATATAAAACACTGGATGCATTGAATGAGGCATGGGGAACCATTGTGTGGAACCAGACTTATACAAACTGGAAAGAGATTTATGTGCCGCGTACGACCGTGCATGATTCCACAAATCCGCATCAGGTGTTAGATTATTATCGTTTTATTTCTGACAGCACGATTCGTTTCTGCAAAATGCAGAGCGATATCATCCGCAAATACAAGAAACCGGAAGATTTCATTACCACAAACGGTATTTTTGGCAATGTGGACAACCACAAGATGGAAGACGAGTGTCTGGATGTTCTGACCTATGATTCCTATCCAAACTTTGCATACTGCCTGATCGAAGATCCAAAACATTCTGATGACCTCAACGACCGGAAATGGAGTAAAAATCTGACAGAAGTGCGTTCCATCTGCCCACATTTTGGTATTATGGAGCAGCAGTCCGGTGCAAACGGCTGGAATACACGAATGGAAGCACCGGCACCGAAACCGGGACAGATGACTTTATGGACCATGCAGAGTATCGCTCATGGCGCTGATTATGTAAGCTTCTTCCGCTGGCGTACCGCAACAGTAGGAACCGAGATCTACTGGCATGGAATTTTAGATTACGACAATCGCTACAACCGTAAACTGGCAGAAGTAAACCGCATCTGGCATCGGGTACAGGCGATTGAAGGCGTGACCGGCGCAGAATACAAAGCAGCATTTGCTTTAGTTAAAGATTATGATAACGTGTGGGATGCACAGCTGGATGTATGGCATGAGCGTCTGATGAAAAAGAGCGAAAAAGAGATTTTCGTGGCAGCACAGCTCAGTCACACACCGATGGATGTTTTCTATTTGAAAGACAGCACCGAACTGGAAGAACTGAAAAAATATCCGGTATTGATTTATCCGCATCCGTTGATTTTGACAAAGAAACGTGCAAAAGTGCTGAAAGAGTATGTAAAAGCAGGTGGAAAACTGATCATCGGCGCGCGTACCGGACAGAAAGACAAACACGGTCATTGCGTGATGGAGCCGATGCCGGGATTACTGACAAATGTAAGCCATACCGATGTAAAAGAATTTACCTTCGTGGGACCGGCAGATGATCCGGTATCCATGGACTGGAATGGTAAAGAGATTGAGACCGGTGTTTTCAATGATATTCTGGCTGCGGCAGGTGATGATGTGGAAGTGCTTGCAAAATACACATCCAATTATTACGCAGGTCGTCCGGCGCTGATCCGCACCAACACACAGCAGGGCTATACATTACACTTTGGCGGAACATTTACCCGTCAGAATGTGACAGAATTTCTGACGTACACTGGTGTGATCGATCCGTGGAAAGAGCTGATCGAGCTGCCGGCTGACTGTGAGATTGCTGTACGTGAGAAAAATGATGCGAAGTATATTTTTGTACTGAATTACAGTAGCGAAAAACAGAATATCACATTAAAAACACGGATGACAGATCTGTATACAACCGCAGAGAGCGAAGGCGAGGTTGCACTGGAACCGTACGAGACAAAGGTATATCAGATTTAAGAAGCATAACTATTAGAAAACAAATGAGAAGCGTATGGAGTAATATTATAGTATGAATTTATATTTTGCACCGCTGGAGGGAATTGGCGGATATATTTACCGAAATGCACAGGCAGATTATTTTGAAAAAGCAGATAAATATTATTCGCCGTTTCTGGCACCGAACCAAAATCGGAGCATCAGCCCGAAGGAATATAAGGACATTGCGCCGGAGCATAATGAAGACATTATGCTGGTTCCTCAGATCATGGCAAACAATGCGGAGATCTTTTTGAAAGCGGCGCAGGAACTGGAACAGCTGGGATATAAGGAAATAAATCTGAATTTGGGCTGCCCGTCCCGCACAGTGGTGACAAAATACCGGGGCGCAGGATTTTTAGCAAAACCGGATGCACTGGAACAGTTTCTGGAGGAAGTGTACAGTAAGCTCAATATCCGATTGTCTCTAAAAACCCGTTTGGGTATGGAAGATGAGGAAGAATTTGAACATCTGCTGGATATATACAATAAATTTCCGGTGTCAGAACTGATCATTCATCCGAGAGTACAGACGGATTACTACAAAAACACACCGCGGATGGAAAGTTTTCTGAATGCGCTGGAAAAATCAAAAAATCCGGTTGTGTACAATGGAGATATTTTCAATAAAGAGAAATATCAGCAGGTAATGAAACAGATGGATGTTTCTGGCGTAATGCTTGGACGAGGTGTGCTGGCAAATCCAGCATTGTTTGGCGAAATCCGGGGAACTGAGAAACTTTCCAAAGAACGCCTCTGGGAGTTTCACGAACGTTTGCTTGCAGACTATACGCAGGAGATGTCTGGGGAACGAAACGTACTTTTTAAAATGAAGGAACTGTGGTTTTATCTGGCGTGGTCTTTTACAAATACGGAAAAGTACGAGAAAAAGATCCGGAAGGCGCAGCATCTGTCTGATTACAGATTAGTTGTAAAACAATTATTTTTCGAGCAGGAGTTGCGCTAGCTGGCATTTCTGGCTATAATATGAGAAGCAACCCGTAGTAGTTTGGACTAATCCCCTATTATTATCGTGGGAAAAGCCCGTGAGATGAATAAGTAAAAAATTATATGGAGTGTATCGCAATGAAAATTACAGAGGACATTATTTATGTAGGCGTAAATGATCACGAAGTGGATCTGTTTGAAGGACAGTATATCGTTCCGAACGGAATGGCATACAATTCTTATGTGATCCGTGATGAGAAAATCGCCGTTATGGATACCGTAGATGGCAATTTCGGTGAGGAATGGCTGGCAAATATCGAGAACGTGCTGGATGGCGCAACACCGGATTATCTGATTGTTCAGCATATGGAGCCGGATCACGCAGCAAATATCGAAGTATTTGCAGAAAAATATCCGAATGCGCAGATCGTTGGAAATGCAAAGACATTTACCATGATGAAAAACTTCTTCCGTGGACTGAACCTTGACGGAAAAACAGTAGAAGTAAAAAATGGTGAGACCTTAAGCCTTGGAAAACATGAGCTGACATTTGTATTTGCACCGATGGTTCACTGGCCGGAAGTTATGGTAACATACGACAGCACAGATAAAGTCCTGTTCTCCGCAGACGGATTTGGAAAATTCGGCGCATTAGATGTAGAGGAAGATTGGGATGGCGAAGCACGTCGTTACTATATCGGAATCGTTGGAAAATACGGTGCACAGGTGCAGAACCTGCTGAAAGTAGCTGCAACTTTAGATATTCAGATTATCTGCCCGTTACATGGCCCGGTTCTGACAGAAGATCTGGGACATTATATTGAGAAATACAACATCTGGTCCTCTTATGGCGTAGAGTCCGAAGGTGTTATGATCGCATATGCATCTGTTTATGGAAATACAAAAAAAGCAGCAGAGCTGCTGGCTGAGAAGCTGAAAGCAAAAGGCTGCCCGAAAGTAGTTGTATGTGACCTTGCCCGTGAGGATATGGCAGGGGCAGTAGAAGATGCATTCCGTTACGGAAAACTGGTTCTGGCAACTGTAACTTACAATGGGGATGTGTTCCCGTTCATGAAGACATTTATTGAGCATCTGACAGAGCGTAATTATCAGAAACGTACCATTGGTCTGATTGAGAATGGTTCTTGGGCTCCGACAGCTGCCCGTGTGATGACAGGTATGTTTGAGAAGAGCAAAGAGATTACATGGCTTGAGCACTCTGTAAAAATTATGTCTTCTCTGAGTGAGGAAAACGAGAAAGAACTTGACGCTATGGCAGAGGAACTTTTATAGTTTCTTGTAATTAATACATAAGTTAGTGAAAGCGCCAGTCAGACAATCTTACCTCTGCAGCTAACAATCGCTTGCCGAGGAAAGATTGTCTGAGTCCGCTTTCATAATCCTAAAGTATAGCCACATTACAAAAATAATTCCAGCACGAACACTACCACGCAGGACAATACCGCAACCTGAAACAGGCTTCGTCCACACCATGCGAGAATGATTCCGACAATCAGTGCCGCAAGTCCTGCAAGCGGACTGTTTGTCGCTTCCATAATTGCCGGAAACGTCATAACCGCCAGCGTGACATAAGGCACATAATACAGAAACGACCGAATGGTCTTATTTTTGATCTCTTTCCGGATCAGCGTCAACGGCAAAACACGGATCAGGTAGGTCACGGCAAACATGACCAGAATGTAAATATAAATATTATGCTTCATGTTCGTCTTCCTCCTTTACCGGGAACAGCACCGCCGCGATACCTGCAATGACCACGGTCAGAATAATCGTGCGGATACCGGACGAAATATTGGAAATCACCGGTAACCGTGAGAATATGTAGCTGGAAACCATAGAGATGGTGACCAGAGCCGCAATAACCTTGCTTTTTCTTGCTGGCGGAATAATGATAGCAAGAAACATACCATACAATCCGACGCTCAACGCACTGACAATATTTGCCGGAAGGATGTTTCCCATAATGACACCGAAGAATGTTCCAAGACTCCATCCCGGAATTGCCACAGTCATCATACCGTAGTTGTAAAACGGATTCAGTTTTCCAGGTTCTGAGACCGCGACACCGAAAATTTCATCGGTGACATCATAGCCTACCAGCATACGATGTAAAAGCCCGGTTTCCGAAGAAAACTTCTGGCTTAAGGAACAGGACATCAGAAGATAACGTGCATTTGCCACAAGTTCCATTAAAATCATTTCAAAATAAGATCCACCGGCGGCGATAACCGTAAATCCGGCATACTGTCCGGCGGATGCGTTACAGGCAAGACTGGTCAGCATCGCCTGCCAGGCTGTCATACCGGCATTGCGGGCAGTGATTCCCAGTGTAAAGGAAACTGCCAGATATCCGAGACAGATCGGCATACCATTCTTAATCCCTTTCAGGTAATAATATTTGTTTTTCTTTTTATCCATTCATTTATCCCCTTGTAGATTGTGTATACTACATTTTCCCAGAAGTGGATTTTCCCGGTTTTTACCAAAAATTTGTGTAAAAAAGGAAATTATTATCAACTGGGCACTATACATTAGTGTAACATTTCACTTGCAATTCGTCCAATAAATCTTTATACTTGCTAAGGTTACCAAAATGTAAGAAATAAGTTGTCGGAGTTGAATTTTATATAATATAAGAAACAACAGTATGAGGGTCTGTCACGACACTCTTGGAAAGGAGTTATGACAAATGGGTAAAACGAAAACATTGACAGAAGGAACCCCTTGGAAACAGATTCTTTTGTTTTCCATCCCTATTTTCTGGGGGAATATTTTTCAGCTATTATATAGTCTGGTAGATACCAAAATTGTTGGAAGTACATTAGGAACGGAAGCACTGGCAGCGGTTGGTTCTGTGTCCACCTTACATACGCTGATGACCGGATTTTTAAATGGTCTGACATTAGGATTTTCCCTGATCACAGCGATGTGCTTTGGTGCTGACAATATGAAACGGCTGAAAAAATCTTTTGCTATGACAATCGAGCTTGGTGTACTGACCACAACGGTACTGGTGGTGGCTTTGATGCTTGTGCTGCAACCGTTACTGCATTTGCTGAATGTTCCGGAGGAGCAGTTTGCCATGTCCTATGCGTATATCAGCGTGCTGATCGTGGGATTGTTTGCCACCGTCCTGTATAATCTGTGTGCAAATACGCTGCGTGCGATCGGAGATTCACTGACACCGCTATTGTTCCTGATTCTGGCAACTGTCAGTAACATCGGACTGGATTATCTGTTTATTCTTGCGTTCCATATGGGCGTTCAGGGGGCGGCTTATGCAACGGTATTGGCACAATTAATTTCCGTTGTATTATGTTTTATTCGAATTTTCCGGAAATTCCCGGTTTTACATTTGCAAAAATCAGATTTTCGGCCGGAAAAAGAACTGATCGTGGAAATGTATAAAAGCGGTTTATCCATGGGCTTGATGTCCTGTCTGGTAAGTATCGGAACAATCATGCTGCAGTCAGCTATCAATACTTTTGGCACAACGGTGATCGTGGCACATACCGCAGCACGAAAAGTATTTGAGATCATGTCCCTCCCGATGAGTGTGCTTGGCTCTGCCATGGCGACTTACTGCGGACAAAATTACGGCGCAAAGCGTTTTGACCGGATTCGTCAGGGGATACGGGCATCTCTGCTGATCGCGGCAATCTGGAGCGTGGCAGTTTTTATTATCTGTCATACCGTGGAAGGCGCGCTGATCCGGTTTGTGGCAAGTACCACGGATGCGGAGGTGATCTACTGGGGAAGCATGTATTTGAAAGTAGATATGTCCTTTATTGTCGTGTGCGGTGTGATCGTGATTTTGCGAAATTCCATGCAGGGATTTGGAGACCGCGTGATTCCGGTATTTTCCAGCTGCATTGAGCTTGCGGGAAAAATCATTTTTGCCTTTGTATTTGCGCCGATGTTTGCATACTGGGGGATTATCTGGGCAGAGCCGGTGGTGTGGATCGCTATGGTAATCCCACTGATCGTAAAAGTGGTACATACATTAAAGAAGGAAATATAAATTCTTTTGTGGGCATGATCATCCTCTAAACATCTGTGATACATGAACTATGAAAAAAATAAGTGTTGATTTATTTATGGATAACAGATAGAATAGAATCATCTGCGGGGACTCAAAGGAGAGTTCTACAAGATTCAAAGGAGAATCTTGAAACTAGAAAAAGGAGGAAAAGGATATGCCGATTAAAATACCAGATTCACTGCCAGCTACAGCCGTTCTTGAAAGCGAGAATATTTTTGTTATGACAGAGTATCGGGCCATGCATCAGGATATCCGTCCTCTGAATGTACTGATTCTGAATCTGATGCCGACCAAGGTGGTTACAGAGAATCAGCTACTTCGGAAACTTTCAAATACGCCGCTTCAGATTAAGGTAGAATTTCTGCAGACTGCGAGCTATACGCCACAACATGTGGATACGCAGCATATGGAGTCTTTCTACACGACATTTGAGCAGGTAAAGGATCGATGGTTCGACGGACTTATTATCACAGGAGCTCCGTTGGCATTTGTGCCGTATGAGAAAGTACATTATTGGAAAGAACTTTGCACCATTATGGACTGGGCAAAGACACATGTACACTCAACGATGCACATCTGCTGGGGTGCGCTTGCGGGACTCTATTATCATTTCGGAATACCGACCGTGGAATACCCGGAAAAACTTTCCGGTGTTTATCCGAATACCGTTTTGAAACAGAGTTCACCATTATTCAGGGGATTTGATGATGTATTTTTAGCACCACATTCCCGGGAAGTGGGCATCTTGAAAAAAGATGTAGATAAAGTTCCGGAACTGGAACTGATCGCAGACAGCGAACAGGGTGGTCCTACAATTTTGAAAACGACGGATTCCAAAAACTTTTTTGTACTTTGTCATCTGGAATATGATGCAAATACACTGGCGCTGGAGTATCAGCGTGACAGCGAGAAAGGATTACATCCACATATTCCGTATAATTATTATCCGGATGATGATCCGACCAAGAAACCGATTGTAAGATGGCGTTCTGCAGGGCAGTTATTGTTCTCAAACTGGTTAAACTATTATGTATACCAGACAACACCATACGATATTGGAAACAAATAGTAATTCAGTATCCGATAACGAAAAAATGAAAAAACATCTCAAAGTACGTTAGATATCATAGTACTTTGGGATGTTTTTTTGTAAGAGAATTTTCAAGGAGCTCAGCAATTGATGGTGTGTCATGTACGTGGGTTTTTTAATGCAATAATCATATGAAATGTATGATTTTCTTCTGAGTAGTAATAGTCTATGCTTCCTTGGTAGCGATTTACTACTCTTTCTATAATTTTTACCCCATGTCCGTGAAGTGTCTTATTTTCCTTGCTGGTTTTCAATCGTTTATCTGTACCGGAAAAGGGACTTTCCCGGCAGGAATTTACGAGTGCAATGACTGTAAAAGCAGTTTCTGGCTTCTGATGGATTGAAAGTTCAATAAATGAATTAGGTATATATCTGGAGGCTTCCAGTGCATTATCCAATAAATTACAGAATAGAGAAGTCATATCTGTTTCATCTAAAAATGTACAGGTATCTTTCCGTATGTCAGTTCGAAATTCTACATTGTCGTTTTGACACTGCATGAGATATCTGCAAAAGATAGCATTCAGTAATTCATGATTGCAGAATCGGACAGAAGGTTGAAGTTCAGAGGAATTAATCAATGTGTTAATATAGTCATTTATTTTTTCTGCTTCACCATTTTGATTCAGAATGGAAATGGATTGAAGGTGCTTTTTGATATCATGAATAAAACGATTTTTGTTTTCTGTTTCTGTAATCAATGCTTTATAGTATTCGGAGATATCCTGTTCACGCTGGAGAAGCAGCTGGAGATCAGAGTATTCACTGCTTCTCTTTGCGATGTAATTATGTGTCATGACAATAAAAATGTTTAGCAAAAATAGTAAAATAGTCGAAATTATGAGCATTTTACTTAGGGTAGGAGACAGAGTTGTTTGGGTTCTAAATTGAACAAACATGCATATAAAAAAGATAGAAATACCAGGAGGAACAAGTAAAAATAAGGATGGTAGAAATTTTGCGTGTTGGAAAGTATATCTGGATGCACGGAGTTGTATGATGAGCATAGTTAAAAAATATAACAATTTACTCAACGTAATAGGGATGATCCAAATCTGAAAATCTTCCCATGACAAAAAAGAATAATTATATGGATATGGAAATATAAGAATTACAATACCGTCATATAAACCCATTATTATTACAGAAATAATAGAATGAAATAATGCTGAAAAACAATTGATATCATACAATAAATATAAAAACAAAAAATTACCAAGGCATAAACATAGAAAATTTAAAGGTGGCATTCCAAGAAAAAAAATCGCAAAGAGAATCGTGTAGATAGAGGCTATAGAAGCGCAAAGCTTTACTACAGAACATTTTGCAACAAAGATAGCAGAGCAATACTGTAAAAATACAAAACCTTCAAACAGGAAAACAATGAAAAAGCAAATGTAGATGCCGGGCATAGTTATTACCTCATACTTTCTAAATATAGCAAATAAGCAGATTTGAACTCAGTGTATTTCCTTCTTGTCAAATAAGCAGTATATTTTCGATGAAAAAGGTAAATCAGGGAATGATCAAAATCTGATATGTACATAAAATTTACAATAAAACTGCGATGTGGCTGAAAGAAACTGCCAGTAGGTAGTTTCTCTTTCCATTGAGCAATTGTGTGTATGGATTCATAATCCTGTGTAACAGTGTGCACAATTGTACGTCTATTACAGGCTTCCAGATATATAATGTCAGAGACTGCTACAGTATGAACAGAATGTTTTGATTCGATTGGAATATGGCAGTTTTCTGTACTGTATACACGCAGAGCATCTTTCATATTCTGGAACAAACGATGTTTTTCCAGTGGTTTTGATAAATAACGAAAAACGTGAAAACGCATAGCTTCATCCAGATATTCAGCGTAAGATGTTACAATAAAAATTATAATTTTTGAATTTTGTTTTTTTAATTCCTGCCCGGTAGCAATTCCAGAAAGACCAGGCATTTCAATATCAAGAAAAACGATGTCTTTTTTGTCTGTATTTGCTAACAGTGATTCCCCACTGTCAAAAATCAGAAAATCTGGACAGGTTAAATTGTTACGTTTAAAAAACTGCTTCAAATATGATGAAAGTTGTTCTGTAAATAAAGTATCATCGTCACAAATTGCAATTACCATTATAAATCCCCCTATAACGATAATTATACGCAAAAGGAGATTTATTGGCAAGAAAATGGAATGAAAAGACAAAAAATAAATAATTTTGGGTTGAGAACGTGTAGATAATCTAAGAGAAATGCTGTGCGTTCCAGTTTTTTTGATTTTTCTGAACATACAATTTGATAATATCGTTAATAATATTAAGATCTTCAGAAGAACATAGACTGAGATTATCTAAAATATTTTGAGTGATATTATTTGTATGCATATTGCCGAGCAATAGATAGTCGGGTGTGACAGACAGTTCTTCACAAATACGAATAAATACATGAATGCTTGGATTCCCAACACCACGTTCGATAGATGACATATGATTGTTTGAAACACCGATTAATTCTGCCAGTTCTGCTTGTCTGATTCGTAATTCTTTTCTTCGGGATCTGATTCTAAGTCCCATTTCAACGAGTTGTGTATTCAAAATATTTTTTCCTTTTTGTTTTATCTTATCAATGGATGTAAGGAATAAGAAGAAATTGAAATAGTAAAATACTATCACAGATTATATTTTAGAAGTATTTCAGATTGAATTTAATTTTTAACTTGTATTTTTAGTGGAAAATAAGGTGAAAAATGCCAAAGGATTTATAAAAATTACCAGAATAGTTATGTATATTGCGTAAGAAGAAACGGTAACTTATTATAAACGTGTATAACAATCAATGAAATATTACGGAGAGGAGAAAGTGACAGCTCAGAAGAACATTCTGGGCTGTTATAGGGAAAAATGAACACAAAAAGAAAACGTAAAAAAATGAACCAGAGAATAAGAAATGTATTAGATGCAGTATTGTATGTAGAGGCGAATTCAACATCGTCGCCTTTCTTTTATGAAGTGAAAATACCGGAAAAACTTTCTAATTATCGAAAAGAAAGATGATTTTCAGAGGTGCAGGCAAAATAGCACAGCAATTATGGCTGTCAGAAATTATTTCTGAAGATGAGCGCGAGTTGTATCAATATGCAATTTTTTCAATTATGAGTACAATCATCCCGTTGATCATGGTTATGATAATCGGTGGGATTTTAGGACTGATGAAAAATGGAATAGTCATGATCATACCATTTCTTGTAATAAGAAAATTCAGTGGTGGATTTCATGCGAAACGTGAATGGGTTTGTATTTTTTTATCTGTTATGGTTATTGTTACTTGTATTGTGCTGACAACATACTGTAAGCCCGGTATATGGTTGGATGTTTGGGTGCTTATGGCAACGTTATCTATATTTGTGCTTAGCCCGGTAGTATCTGTAAACAGAGAGATTCTTGAACGGGAAAGTAAAGTATGCAAAAAAATTGCGTTTGTTATAACGATGGTATTTACAAGTCTTTATTTTTGTTTGGGGTTTGGGGGATATCATCGGTTTGCAGTGTGCATTGCTGTTGGGATTATATTGACTGCTGTTTTGCAGGAGCTTGCCTGGGTGCAGAAAAAATTAGTGGTCGAAAATTAGGCGATTATCGAAAGGTAATTGCCTTTTTTGATGTTATGTGAGATGGAAAATGTAATTGACCAAAACAGGGCGGAAAATGTCGTTTCGTGCATAAGTGGTTGATAATTATTTCTGTTTTTGTATAGTAGAGACATCATTGATGGATGTTATACAAAACATAAAAACGAATTTTTCAGAAAAGGTTTAGGAGGTAAATAAAAATGAAAAAACCAGTTGCTATTTTATCTAGTATTTTGTTAGCAGGAAGTATTGTTATGACTAGTGTAACACCAGCGATGGCAGGAAATGCATCATATAAGTTTTATAGTTTAAATGGAGTATCAAAAGAAAATTATAATACTTCATGGCAGGAGTTTAATACAAAGGCAGTGACGGGAAGAGATTGGGTAGTAAAAGCTTCCAAGATTACATTACCGGATAATACAACACCATCATATGGAGTTGCACATGTTTTGTTCAATGCAAAAACAGAGGCATTGGCAACCAATATCATATGGCTCAAAACGGCTGGAAGAAAGACCGGAACATGGAAAAGTAATTACGGGAAAAAAGGTGAATTATATGAAATCGGTGCAAGATTAGATACTGTTTATGGAAAGAAAACAGGTACAAGTGAGGGTGTATTCAATTCAGATGCATACTAATAGATTAAATGATTAAATCCGGTTATTTTGACTTGGAGGATGCAATTCTGGTAGTAGATAAAAAATTACAGCGAGACATATTAATCCGGTATTTTTGACATGTACTTTCAAAAGAGCATCCTCTTTTTTATTTAGTAGAGGGTTTAAAAATGCATGATGGAAAGCGGATTACCGTTTCCGGTTAGTATGAGAAATTGATTGTTGAAATGGAGAATTATTGTATGAACAAAAGGGTGTGTTTATTTGGAATTTTGTGTGTAAGTGCTTGCCTGTGGATTCCCGGATGTGATAAAACACCACAGAATGTTGAAATAAATGAGAATGGTGTAGCGCATGAAGAAAGAGTAGGAATTTCAGCGGAGAATGATAGTGATGATGCATTATCATCTATACCGGAGAGGTTCGTTTATAAATATACCACAGAGGATACCTGTAAGAATATTGATATACCAATCCAGATACCTGATCAGAAACCGGTAAAGGGAAAGTTAAGACAAAAACAGATACCGGTACAGGAAATCTGTGCCCGTCTTGAGCCGGATGGAACCTGGGAGAAAAATGAAGAATTAGCAGAGAATGCCAGAGCGCAGGAAGGATATGAGACATCTGTAACATTAAAGAACGGATGCAATGTTACGAGGTACTTGGCTGTTTATGATAATGGTGTCTATTCAGGGACAAATGGCGATGAATCTATTTTCCCGATCAGTGCAGACATGGTCAGTGAAAAGGATTGGTCTGACGGTCAGCGAGATTATGTGCAGGATCAGCAGGCAAAGGCAGAATCGATATTTCAGGATATGGGTTTGAATTTCAAGATTACAGGAGCATGTTTATGGGAAGATCAGGATATCCGTTATGTTACGTTTGATCTGTCATCGATACTTGATAATATTACGGTCTGTGATCTTGAGGGAATTACTGCGCAGGAGCAATATATCATTTCAAATGCAACGCTGACTTTGTCTGATGAAAGAATATCAGAATTTCGTGTGATTGGAAATTATGAAATAGAATCGGAGGAAGCGGTAAATTTGTTGAACTGGGATCAGGTGGAACAGATCTTTGAAGAAGAATTGCAAAATTCGGATTGGGGAGAGTATGACCTGACAGGTGTTAAACTTGAGTATATTGGAAATACAGATATGACATTCACACCGGTATGGAGCTTTTACGGAGAAGTTTCCACAGATGACAGTAAACCATTGTTATGCATCAATGCGTGTACTGGAAAGGTAGAGTTTCAATGGGGAATGTAAAGGAAAATTTTAAACGTTCCTGTCTGAATGGCGGGATGATCGCGGCTGTTGTGATACCGCTGGCGTTGTTTGCGGAATCACTGTATGAAGGTGGATTACTGCAGAAGACAGATGTTGATATTTTATCAGCATATGCATTGCCTATGGCATTATCAAATTATTTGCAGTTTGCATGTCTGTTTCCAATCCTGCCGTTTGCTTTGTCTTACTGCGAGGATAAGAACAGTGGATATCTGAAATATATATTACAACGACAGGGAAGAAAAAAATATATCCGAAACAGGATTTTCTGGTGCGGAATATCCGGAGGAGTTGCGGCAGCGCTGCCGAGCGCGATTTTATTTCTGTTCCTTTTCTGTACGACACATCCTTCCAGTGGAATCCCGGACAATATGTATTATCCATCGCACCTTGAACAAATGATATGGGAACCCTATATCGGAGTGGGAGGTGGAACACTGGTACTGTTGATGAAACTGATACTTGTTTTTCTGTTTGGTGTATTCTGGGCAGAATTTGCCCTGCTGCTTTCAATGATGATATGTAATAAATATATTGTCTTTACGGCTGTATTTGCCATTTATTTGACAACATGGATGATTATTCCCAAAAAATATAGCATTTTGATAGAATTATTTTTGCTCAGAGGTGATTTTTATAATTCTGTACCTGTTTGTGCTCCGTATGTTGTTCAGACAGGCTATATTGTATGCGTCTGTGTGCTTAGTGCTGCTGTATTCAGGAGAAAAAAATTATATGAATAAAAAATTACGAACAGTTCGATATTTATGGGGACAACAACTTCTGGAAAATCTGGGCAGTTCAAAAATAATCAGTGGATACATACTGGGGGTTTTAATATCAGTGCTGGCATCTGTACAGTATTTACAGTATGCGGGAAACCGGAGCATTCATCTGGCTGAGCCTATGGTGCTTATGATGGAAAATCCGGTGTACAGATTTATCATTTTTATCGGATTGCTGCTGGTATTGTCCAATGCCCCTTTTATCACAGAGCGTTCTGTTCTGATGATTTATCGGATAAACAGAAAAGAATGGGCGATTTCCAGTTTATTATATATGGTAACTCATATTTTTGCATATTACGCGCTGTCACTGCTCATCACCATTATGATCACAGCAAAGCACAGCTATATCGGGAATGTATGGAGCCGTGCAATGATCAGACTGGCAAGTGTGGAACAGAAAAGTGCGATGGTTAAGTTTGGGTTATCCATACCCAGCGCGTCATTATTGGAAGACATATCACCGTATAAAGCCTTGCTTTTTTTATATTTTGCAAATTGTTTCTGTGGTATCTTACTTATTTTTCTGGCATATCTCATCAGTTTAAGGAAAAATTTTATCTGGGGAAATCTGGTAGTGTTACTGATTCAATTTGTCGGATTGTCTGTGAGCAGGGAATATATGTGGCACGTTCCTTTCTGGATTGCGCCTTTTAGTCTGACAGATCTGGAACTGGTTATTGTGAACAAAATGCCATTCAGGAATATAGGGATATATTTTGCAGTAATTATTATGATTGAAGTGATATGTGTGTGCAGAGTGATCAGGACAAAAGACTGGTTCCTGCATGTAGGTGAAGAAAATGAATCGATGTAGATGGTTTATGATATTGCTTTTGGATGTTTTGGGTGCAGGAATACTCTGGTTTATCTCCGGGGCGGACGGTTATCAGATTCATGAAGTATTGTGTGGGTTGGCAGAGAGCGGAAACTCAGGAAAGGCAGTACCAACTGACCTGATATCCTGCATGCGCTGGATGTGGGTGTTATTTCCGCCGATGATCTGTGGCGCAATGATATTGGAATGGGAACAGGAAAATCGTTATTTCAAAATATATCGCTATACATCTTATAAAAAGTGGAGATGTCATCTTGCAGGAGCAATTTTTTTTCAGACATTGTTTTATGAAAGTATACTTTTCGGAATCAGTGTAATATCGTCAGGCGGGTTTATGAAGGAGAATGTTATCAGCATCATTCTTCTGAGTATCCATATCTGGCTGTTAGTTATGCTGTTGCTGTTAACCGGTATCTGTAAAATAAATCTGCTTACGACAGTTTTTCTTGTTCTGATTCTGGAGAGCAGTATGATTCTTATCGGAACATCCCATAAAATTTGTGATGACTGGAATATTGCGGTTTGGTCAATGTATACAAGAATGGTAAAAAACGGTGTGTTTCATTTTCCGATAAGAAGATGTGTTGCAGAGTTTTTTATCGGATGGGTATTTTTGTGTCTGAGTGTGTTGAAAAAAGAGGAGTAAGAGGAGCGATATGTATCATCTGAGTATTAAACATGTATATAAAAAATTTAAAAATGAAGCTGTGCTGGAGGATGTGAATCTGGAATTTTCCGGTGGTCATATTTACGGCATTACAGGTAAAAACGGAACAGGAAAATCGGTTCTTTTTAAAATAATCTGTGGATTTATACGGGCAGATGCCGGTGAAGTTGTAGCCGATGGAAAGGTGATAGGACGGGATGCTGATTTCCCGGAATCTTTAGGGGCAATCATTGAAGCGCCCGGATTTTTACCATATCAGTCGGGCATGAAAAATCTGGAATATCTGGCGGGGATAAAAAAGATTGCCACACGTGATACAATCAGAGAAACGATGAAGCGTGTTGGATTGGATCCGCAAAGTAAAAAATGGACATCCAGATATTCGCTGGGCATGAAGCAACGTCTGGCAATTGCCCAGGCGATTATGGAAAATCCGGATCTTATTATTCTGGATGAGCCGATGAATGGTTTGGATGAAGAAGGAACAGCAGAAATGAGAAAACTCTTTCTTGAGTTAAAAGAAAAAGGAAAACTGATTATTGTTGCCAGCCATAACCGCGAAGATATTTCTGTATTATGTGATGAAGTTTATGAAATAAAAGCGAAAAAAGTCTGCGGTACCTCTGACAGAAGTGGAAATTCGAAACAAAATGCAGACGTGCAGTAATTCTGAGAAAGAGATATCAGTTTGTGCTGACGGGGATTACGCATCAGGTCATAACCGGATTCGATTTCAACGCGGAATATTTCTGAAAAAGACAAAAAAATATCTGAAAATCTGAAAAACTGGCATTGAGTCGCCGGGTTTGCCTGTGCTATACTGAGGTCAATAAGGGTAAAACAAAATTTAGAGATAACGAGGTAGGGTAAAATGAAAAAATATGGATTTGGTGTTGATGTAGGTGGAACCACATGTAAGATTGGATTGTTTGACAATACCGGCGTGATTTTGGATAAATGGGAAATTAAGACGAATACAGAAAATAACGGAGCATCTATTTTAGACGATATTGTTGCTGCATTAGAAGGGAAAATGGCAGATGCAGGAATCAGTAAAGATGACGTGGAAGGCGTTGGAATCGGTGTTCCGGGACCTGTTAAAAATGACAGTATTGTGTGTCAGTGCGTAAACCTTGGATGGGGAACCTTTGATGTGGCAGAAACACTTTCCGGTAAAATCGGACTTCCGGTAAAAGTAGGAAATGATGCAAATGTAGCTGCACTTGGAGAAATGTGGAAAGGCGGCGGACAGGGTTGCAAAAACGGTGTTATGGTTACACTTGGAACCGGTGTCGGTGGTGGTGTTATCATCAATGGTTCTATCATTGGCGGTGTACACGGAGCAGGCGGAGAGATCGGACATATGAAGGTGTCTGATACAGAGACCGATGTCTGCGGCTGTGGAAAATGTGGATGTCTGGAGCAGTATGCTTCTGCAACCGGAATTGTACGTCTGGCGAAAAAACGCCTGGCAGCAGATGATACGGCAACAACTTTGCGTGATCTGCCGGAAGTAACTGCAAAAGATATTTTTGATGCGGCAAAAGCAGGAGATGCAGTTGCCTTGGAACTGGTAGAAAAACTTGGTACGATTCTTGGCGGTGCGCTGGCAGCCATTGCCTGTGTAGCGGATCCGGAAATGTTTGTTCTTGGCGGAGGTGTATCCAAAGCCGGACAGATTCTGCTGGATGTTGTTCAGAAACATTTTAAAGAGCGTGCATTCCAGGCATGTGAGGATACCAAATTCGTACTGGCTTCTCTTGGAAATGATGCCGGAATGTATGGTTGTGCGAAAATGATTTTTGGTAAGTAATTTTTGTTTAGGATAATTTGGAACAAGCAGAAACGAACTCCTACAAGAACCTGAAAAATTTTCTGTGAGCGCTGCGTCGCTTATTTTCGACCGCTTCCGCGAACTCACCAACAGCAAAACCAGCTGTTGGCTCAGACACACTCTCGCGGTCGGGCTAGACGCAGTGCTCACAACGAAAATTTTTCAATGGTTCTTTCGTAGGAGTTCGTTTCTGCTTTGTTCCATTTACGCCGTGGCACCGAGTGACACGCATGCATATACTTCCTGGAAAAAATAAGCGCCGTGTTGCATGCGCAAGATTAACATAATGAGAAGTTAATTAAAATAAAATTTTAAGCCACGCAAACAAGGTATCAAAAAAGCCTGTCCATTGGACAGGCTTTTTTGATTGTTTGTTGAGAGTTGTAAAAAAGTGATTTTGAAATTTCGTTCAATTTCTGATATTAGAATACTACATAGTTACCTATTTGTAAAATTGAAAAAAGTGATATGCGAAATCAAAAAAAATGAACGATAAAGGTTTACTTCCATCGAAATTCCCGATACAATAAATCATGAGAGAAAAGTACGTTTTACAATGGAAACGACATGTTTCGGAAATGAAAATTTCCTGAGTATGGATAGCGTTGTGGGACAAATATAATGTAAATGGTGAAAAAATGGAACTACGAAATGTAAAAACGTTTATTAAAATCGCAGAGATCGGCAATTTTTCCAGAGCTGCATCTGATCTTGGTTATGCACAGTCGACGGTGACGATGCAGATTCAGACTCTGGAGCGGGAATTGGGCGTATCTCTGTTTGAACGAAATGGAAAAAGTGCGGTGCTTTCCGCAGCAGGGAAGGAATTTTTGGATTATGCTTACAATCTGCAACGCTGTGAGGCAATGGCGCTGGAGCATTTTGCGGAAGGGGAAGAACCAAGCGGAGAAGTGAGTGTTGGAATCATGGAGACGCTGTGCGCATCCCGCTATGGCATCATTTTCCGGGAGTTTAAGAAGCGTTATCCAAAGGCAAATGTGAAGGTCGTGGTGGCAACGACACTGGAATGTATGGAACTGCTTGGAAAGGGCAAGCTGGATCTGATCTTGACGGTAGATAACAAGATCAACCATATTAACTGGATGACTGCTCATGAAGTGCCGACGGAAATCCGTTTTTTCTGTCCGGCAAACCATCCTTTTGCGGGAAAAAAAGATATTCCGTTAGATACCGTTTTGGAAGAAAACTTTATTATGATCGAGGAAGGCTGCAATTATCGTCAGGCTTTTGAACAATATGTGGTGGAACAGCGGGGACGCAGACCGTCTATTACCGAAATTGGTTACACCCGTCTGATTATCGATGCGGTTATAGAAAATCTGGGAGTATCTCTGCTTCCGAGATTTACATTGGAAGAAGCATTGCGAGAGAAAAAAGTCGCATTATTTTCCGTAAAAGGATTTCAGTTGTCTATGTTGATGCAGGTAATCTACAGCAAAAACCGATGGGTGTCACCGGCGATGAAGGCATTTATTGAAATGACACAGAAGTTTATGCCAGAATAAAGGAGCAATATTTATATGAATAAAAAAGAAGTTACAGAAATCAAAAAGTTATTTACGAAAGAGCGCTGTTGTCTGAACCGACTTTGTGGGTGTTATGTGGACGCAGATAAAAATAAAGTTGTGCAGTTTAAGGAAGCATTTTTATCCCTTCCGGAGGAAGAAATTTATAAATATCTGGATATTTTCCGGAAAAGTCTGTCTGGCACATTAGGGAAAAATCTGTTGAACATGGAATTTCCATTGGAGCAGGAAATGGGCGAGGGCACACAGAAAAGCCTACTGGCGCTGCGTGACAGTGAATTAAAAGACGATGCCATGCTGGATGCTTTTTACGATCGCATCATTGAGACCTATTATCATCCGGAAAATTATCTGATTTTGCTGGTGCACGGTTCTTATGATATTCCGATGAAAACATCTGATGGTCTGGAAATGGACGATGCATCGGATTACATATATAACTTTGTGCTGTGCTGTTTGTGCCCGGTAACATTATCAAAAGCCGGACTTTGCTATAATGCGGAGACAAACAGTATTGAAGACCGCATCCGTGATTGGCTGGTGGACATGCCGGAACAGGGATTTTTATTTCCGGCTTTTCAGGATCGTAACACAGATATTCATCGTCTGCTTTATTATTCCAAAAATGCAAATGAACTCTGCCCGGATATTACTGAGCAGCTACTTGGCTGCGTGCAGCCGATTCCAGCAGGACAGCAGAAAGAATCTTTTCAGGCAATCATTGAGGACACGCTGGGAGAAGAATGTGTATACGATGTGGTGCGCAACATCCATGAAAATCTCAATGAGATGATCGAGGAGCAGAAAGAAAACGGAGAGCCGTTGGAACTGGATAAAATGCAGGTGCGCAAACTTCTGGAGCGCAGCGGAGCACCAGAGGAAAATCTGGAGCAGTTTGAAAAACAGTACGATGAGGAAATCGGTGCGCAGATGACCGTCATGGCAAACAATATTTCCGATACACGTAAGTTTGAGGTGAAAACACCGCAGATGACGGTGAAAGTAAGTCCGGAGCAGGCAAGCCTTGTGGAAACACGCATGATCGATGGTGTGCCATGTCTTGTTATTCCGCTGACAGATGAAGTAGAAGTGAACGGCATTCATGTACATCTGAGAGATGAAGAAGTATTGAAGGCATTAGAACAAAGTGCAGAGGAAGAGTAATTTTGAGAAGAATATGTCCGCTTACGCTGACCAGAATCACGCACCAGATTTCACGTGCGTTCGACTTGAATTTGATACAACAGTGAGGTTGAACTGGTACTCATCATAAATTAGGATTACAGAAATCACCTTGGCTGGATAATAGATGTCCATTTTAGGACAATGGTTTTCTTTTCATAGAAAAATATTTACTGTAAGATTATATGTATAAGACAATAAATCATTTAAGACGAAGAACAAAATGTTGCATTGTATTGATGTGTAGAAATGCAGGAATAAATCTGTGAAAGCGGACATGCAGGGCGAAACGGTAGAGCAATTTTCGTTATCGGAGCGAGCATAATGTTGCCTCCGGGAGTGTGTCTGAGCCCACAGCTGATGTTGCTGTGGGTGAGTTCACGGAAGGAGGCAACAATAGATGGCGCAGCGCAGATAGAAAATTGTTCGTGTGAGCCTGCATGCCGCTTTACAGATTAAAATTCCGCATTTCGACCGTCTGTCAACACCAAAAAAGGAGGGCATTTTCATGAACAAATTACTGTATGGGGTAGCGTATTATTATGAGTATCTTCCGTATGACCGTTTAGAGGAAGACATCAAAATGATGAAAGCAGCGGGTATTAACGTAGTCCGTATCGCAGAATCTACCTGGAGCACTTACGAAAAGCAGGAAGGTCAGTTTGATTTTTCCACGGTGACCAAGGTGCTGGACGCCATGGAAGAAGCAGGCATTGACGTTATCATCGGTACACCGACTTATGCGGTTCCATCCTGGCTGGTAAAAATGGATCCGACGGTTCTTGCTGTGACACATCAGGGCGAGGGTGTGTACGGCGCGCGTCAGATCATGGATATCACAAATCCGAACTATCTGAAATACGGTGAGCGTGTCATCCGCAAGTTACTGGAAGTTTGTCAGGGGCGCAAATGCATCATTGGTTTCCAGTTAGATAATGAGACAAAATATTACGATACCGCCGGCCCGAATGTGCAGGCTGCATTTGTGGAATATCTGAAAGAAAAATTTGATGGAAGCACTGATACCATGAACGCAGCTTTTGGTCTGGATTACTGGAGCAACCGTGTGGATAACTGGGAAGATTTTCCGGATGTGCGTGGAACCATCAATGGAAGCCTTGGTGCTGAATTTGATAAGTTCCGTCGTGGCCTTGTTACAGAGTTTTTGACCTGGCAGTCCAATATTGTAAAAGAATATGCCCGTCCGGATCAGTTTATCACACACAATCTGGATTTTGAGTGGCGCGGATATTCTTACGGCGTTCAGCCGGCAAACAATCATTTTGAGATTGCAAGAGAAGCGTTGACCGTGGCAGGATGCGATATTTACCATCCGACACAGGATGAACTGACCGGCGCTGAGATCGCCTTCGGTGGTGATATGACACGTTCTCTGAAACAGAACAACTACTTTGTTCTTGAGACCGAGGCGCAGGGTTATCCATGCTGGACGCCGTATCCGGGACAGCTTCGTCAGCAGGCCTTCAGTCATGTGGCATCCGGTGCGGCAATGGTTGAGTACTGGCACTGGCATTCCATTCACAACTCTTTTGAAACTTACTGGCGTGGTCTGCTGAGCCATGATTTCAAGGAAAATCATGTATATTGTGAGGCAAAAACCATCGGTCGTGATTTCGCGGCATTGAGCCCGGCTCTCTGCAATCTGAAAAAAGAGAACAAAGTGGCAATGGTTGTCAGCAACGATGCACTGTCAGCACTTGACTGGTTCCGTATTGATACTACGGCAGAAGGTCCGGGAAAAACTGCTTATAATGATGTAGTTCGCTGGATGTATGATGCCCTTTACAAGATGAATGTGGAAGTTGATTTCATTGAGCCGTCCTGCAAAGAGATGGATCGTTATCAGATGGTGATCGTTCCGGCTCTGTATGCGGCTTGCGAGGCAGATCTGCAGCGCATGAAACAGTATGTGGCAGATGGCGGATACCTGATCACAACGTTCAAAACCGCTTATACGGACGAAAATGTAAAAGTATACCACGATGCATTCCCGCATGTGTTAAACGAATGCCTTGGTATTTCTTACAGCAATTTCACTTTCCCGAAAGATGTGAAACTGAGCGGTACAGAGGACGAGCAGGCAGAACTTTTCATGGAACTTGTGAAACCGGAAGGCGCAGAAGTGCTGGCATCTTACGATCACTATGCATGGAAAGATTATGCGGCAGTAACCAGAAATCATTACGGAAAAGGTACGGCACAGTATCTTGGATGCAAGACTTCTGAAAAATATCTGCAGAAGCTGCTGGCAGATGCCATGAAGGAAGCTGGTATTGCGGATGCAGTACAGAACGCAGAATTTCCTGTTATTGTGCGCCGCATGAAAGATGAAAACGGAAAAACAGTGTGGTTCTATTTTAACTATTCCCATACACCGGCAGAAACTGTTTATGCCGGAGCAGATGGTGAGTATCTGATGAAGGAGAACCAGACATTCCCGGGAGTTGATGTTGCAGCAGGGGAAAAACTTGCACTTGGCAGCTGGGATGTACAGATCATCAGAGAAAAATAAAAATACGAAATGAGGTAATGCAGGATGAAGCAGGAGTTTTATGACAGATTGGCAGCACCATTTGAAGCATCGGAGCGAAAGAAGAACTGTCTGCTGCGGGTAAATCATATTTTAACGGATGTGGTTTATCTGATTTATCCTGCATTACTTTTGTATTTGGTGGTTTGCAGGGACAGTCGATTTTGGCGGGTGCTGCTTGTTCCGGCGGTGACTTTTGTGCTGGTGAGTCTGTTCCGCAAGAAATTTAATGCGCCGCGCCCTTACGAAAAATGGCAGGTGAAGCCGTTGATCCCAAAGGATACAAAAGGAAATTCTTTTCCGAGCAGACATGTATTTTCAATTTATATTATCGCTATGGCGGCGTGGTATGTGTGGATGCCGCTTGGAGTGATCCTTTGTGTGGCAGGGGGATTTCTGGCAGCAGCGCGGGTGAGCGGACGGGTGCATTTTGTAAAAGATGTGGTGGCAGGTGCGCTGATCGCTGTCGGATTTGGAGTTTTATGTTTTTGGGTGATTTAAAAACTATATCAGATGGGAGATGACTCCCACTTCTATAGGTGGTGAGAAACAAGCTAGTATCAGTGGTGGGAGCCAATCCCCCATCTGATATAGCCTCCGGCAGGATTACAGAGGTGCGCAGTTGAAGTATGTCATGCAATTGCATGACGCGCACCTCGCAACAAGAATGCCGGAGCATTCTTGAATGTAGATGCTTGTTTGGAGATCAATTGAGACAGTGGATTGTAAATTTTTATTCACGGAACAGGAATAAATTGGATAGAAACAACAAGCAGATAGCGTGTAGATGGAAGTTTTTTTAGAGAGAAGGTAACGTAGTATGAGGGTAGGAAAAGAAAAAGGTGTTTCGATAGCACCGGAGCTGATCGGTTTATTTTTTGAGGATATTAATTTTGCAGCAGACGGTGGTCTGTATGCAGAACTGATCGAAAATCGTTCTTTTGAGGCGAAGGAAGCCTATGGAAATCCGGGCAGATTTTATGCAGTGGATGACTTTGGATATGCGTGGAAAACGCTGTATCAGGCAGGAGAAGAGGAGCCGCTGATGCAGTATGTGACAGGAACTCCGGTGTCTGCGGTGAATCCGCATTATCTGCGTTTTACGGCAAAACAGGCAGGACAGGGATTTACAAATAAAGCATATGACGGCATTCGATTAGAAAAAGATCATACTTACAAAGTCTCTTTTTATGCGAGATGTGTGGCATATGAAGGTGAATGGTTCCAGATAACGGTGCAAAGGGATGGACAGATTTTTGCACAGGCAGAAGTAAAAGCGGTGAATCCGGTTCCCTATGTACCATTCTGCGACCTGAAGATTCCGATGGAAGTCGGCTATGGAACGCTGAATCCGGATATTGAAAAAATCCATCAGATGGATCAGAGTGATAAATGCCGTAGAAATGAGTGGATAAAATATGAAGCGGTACTTACCGCGCTGGATGATGTCCGCGGTGCTCAGTTTGCAATCACACTGGATGCGCCGGGTATCGTAGAGTTTGATCTGATCTCAATGATTCCGGAAGATGCGGTGTCAGGAATTTTTCGAAAGGATCTGTTTGAGGCACTACAGGCGATCAAACCGGGATTTGTGCGTTTCCCGGGAGGATGTATTGTGGAAGGCATCAGTCTGGACAACCGTTATTATTGGAAAAATACAGTAGGGGATGTGAAAGACCGCCGTTATATTCCGAATCTGTGGGCTTTTGATGATGACTGGGGCAAAAATGATCCGATGACGAAACGGCCGGATGCGCATTATGGACAGTCTTTCGGACTTGGATTTTATGAATATTTTCTGTTGTGTGAGCTGTTGGGGGCAAAACCGCTTCCGGTGCTGAATATTGGCACCGCGTGTCAGTTCCGTTCTACAGAAATGGTGGATTCTGACAGTACAGAATTTGAGGAATATGTGCAGGATGCATTGGATCTCATTGAGTTTGCCAATGGTCCGGTGGACAGTAAATGGGGCGCATTGCGTGCCAAAATGGGACATCCGGAGCCTTTCGGTATGGATTACCTTTCTGTTGGAAATGAGCAGTGGGAGACGCAATACCTGGATCTGAGATACCGTTATGAACGTTTTGAGGCAGCTATTCATGCGAAATATCCTGAGATTCGATTGCTTGGAACGGCGGGACCGTTTATGGAGTGCTCCATTACAGAAGATGCATGGAAGTATTATCGGGAAAAAGCAAAGGAAAATCCGAATTTCAGTTATGCGGTGGATGAGCATTATTATGTAAGTCCACAGTGGCTGTACGACCATGTGGCAATGTACGATGATTATCCGCGGGACGTGGCAGTTTTTGCGGGAGAATATGCGGCACACACCGAAGCGCGGGAAAATTCCATGGAGAGCGCTCTTGCCGAAGCGGCATTGCTGACCGGCATTGAGAAAAATGCGGATGTGGTAAAACTTGCTTCTTACGCACCGTTATTTAATCGGATCGGGCATAGCCAGTGGAAGCCGGATATGATCTGGTTTGATGACCGTGAGGTGTATCTGACACCGAATTACTATGTGCAGAAGCTGTTTGCAAACCACAGAGGCAGTCATACGGTGTTACTGCATGATCAGGATGTGGAATTGCGAAAAAAGGGAATTTATGTGTCTGTTTCCATGGATGAAGATGAAAACATCATTGTGAAAACGGTTAATACAACGCATCAGAATTTTGAGTTGTCACTGGAAGATGCTGATGGAGCAGCGGTAAGTGCATCTGGAAAGCAGTGGACGTTACAGGGAACCGGCGAGATGCCGGAAGGGTTGCCGGAGAAATCTGCAGTGACGGAGCAGGAGGTTCAGATCAATGGATGCGTGACGCTGCCTGAGAGAAGTATGGTTGTGGTGGTTTACAGGCAATAGATGTGATCAGAAGAAGAAAATGAAAACGTGCATTTTCATGCATTTGGATAAAAAAGAGCTGTTGCCTAAGCAACAGCTCTTTTAATGTTCTTAATTCACTATGTGCTAATAAGGACTCAAAAATATGATTAAGCCTCTGCGATAGCACCTGTAGGACATGTACCTGCGCAAGCGCCGCAATCGATGCAAGCGTCAGCGTCGATCTGGTACTGAGCATCTCCCTCAGAGATAGCACCTACTGGACATCCACCAGCACATGCGCCACACATTACACAAGAATCGCTAATTACGTATGCCATAATTTTTTTCCTCCTTAAAAAAATACTTGTTCGTTAAGCTCTCATAAGCTTTTCCTCATAATAATATAAAAAATCCAAAAATGCAAGCGTTCTATGAGACAAAACGATCAATAAGGGCACTTTTTTGCGATTGTATTGAACTTAATACATATTGACACTTGAGTTAGTATATGCTATCATAGATGTTGAGTAAGTTTTCCCATTTGGAAATTATATAAAAAAGATGAAAATTCCGTTTGTACGGAATTTTTTAGTGTAGCTGTTCTGGTGAAAAATAGACCTGAATGGCTTTTTTTATTCAGAAAATATTAAGTTGTGATTTGTGTATATAAAAGTTATAATTGATAAGTATAGTAAGACAATAGCGAAATGTATATTAAAAAGACTTATAATTCAGAAAAGCAGATATGCAGAAGAAATTTGTTATGAAAGAAATGAGTATAGAAGGCTCAGAGATATCCGATAAATAAAAGCGAGAGGGTTAAAGGGGAAAATATGATTCAGACAGAACAGGTAATACAGGAAGTAAAAAAAATGATTAAAGGAAAAGATACATCTATCTGCAAAGTGTTTGCGGCAATGTTGGCGGGTGGACATATTTTGATCGATGATGTACCGGGAGTTGGAAAAACGACACTGGCGGTTGCTTTTTCACAGGCGATGCAGCTGGAAAATCACAGAGTGCAGTTTACACCGGATGTTCTTCCGGCAGATATTCTTGGCTTTTCCATGTATCAGAAGGAAACAGGACAGTTTGTGTATTATCCGGGGGCGGTGATCTGCAATCTGTTTCTGGCAGATGAGATTAACCGGACGAGTCCGAAGACGCAGTCGGCGCTTCTGGAAGTTATGGAGGAAGGGTGCGTCACCGTGGACGGAGTCACACGGGAAATGCCGGAGCCATTTCTGGTCATGGCGACGCAGAACCCGAAGGGCAGCGCCGGTACGCAGCTTTTACCGGAATCCCAGCTGGATCGATTCATGATCTGCGTCAGCATGGGATATCCGGATGTGGCGACGGAGATCGAGATTGCCCGTGGAAAAAGTGCATCGGAGGAGCAGGAGACAATTTCCCCGGTCATTGATGCGGCAGGTTTGTGTGAATTGCAGCGAGTAGCCGGAGAAGTGTTTGTACAGGATGAAATCTACAATTATATTGTGCAGCTGGTGACGGCAACCCGTAACAATCAGTATATTGATCTGGGGTTAAGCCCGCGCGGTACGATTGCATGCACAAAAATAGCAAAAGCATGGGCTTTTTTACAGGGAAGGGATTATGTGCTTCCGGAGGATGTGGAAGAAGTATTTCCAGATGTGGCAAGACACAGAATTGTGCTGAATACGCGATCCCGTGCGGCGCATGTGACGGAACTTCAGGTGATTGCGCAGATTTTAAAAGAAGTACCGCAACCGACGGCGCAGAAATAAAAGTGCGTAAGAAGTATTCTATGTAATGGTATGGAATGGAACATTGAATCTGAAATGTACTTGGAATGCATTTGATAGGAAACTGCTATATTCGTAATTTATTTATAGAGAAAATAAGGAATAGCAATAAAGATAGTTTTTGGAGAAGAATTTATGGGGCGTTTGGGGATAGCGGTAGCAGTTATTGTATGGCTGTTTTATATGTCAATGATCTACGGAAGTGCAGCCATGGCACTGGCAGGATTTGCCTTGATTTTTTTTATGATCTTCAGCTATGTGGAGCTACTCTGGCTCTGGAAAAATAGCAGTGCGCGGCTGGAGATTCCACTTGCAATGGCTTCACAGAATGAAAAGATTACGATAAATCTGCCGGTGGAGACAAAAGGAAAATTACAGCCGGGAAAAGTGCGTTGTTTGCTGGAAGTGCGAAATACATTTTCCGGGAAAAAGAAGAAAAAATGGTTTTTGGGAAATGCAGCGTATCCGTATGAGCTAAAACAAGCGGGAAGATATGAATTTGGACTGAAAAAAGTGCGGATTTACGATCTGACAGGATTTTTTTATGTGGTTCGGAAAGTAAAAAAATGTGTATCTGTGGATGTGTTACCGGAAATCTGTTATGTACCGGTGCATCTGACGGATGCGGTGCGCAATTTTTTCGGAGATGCGGACAGGTATGATGAATTTCGACCGGGGTATGATCCGTCGGAACTTTTTGATGTGCGGGAATTCCAGCGGGGTGACCGTGTGCAGAACATTCACTGGAAACTGAGTGCAAAAGCGGATATGTGGATGGTAAAGGAACACAGTATGCCAAAGGCATGTGCCATTACGATCCTGACGGATTTTTCAGGAAAGAAATCTGGTGCAGACCGGAATGCATACCTGAAACTGGTGGCAGGTCTGTCCTTTTCCCTGATGGATCAGAAATGTGCGCATTATGTGGCATGGTACAGTGAGGAAGATGCGGGAATTGTGCGGAGCAGAGTGGATGACGAGGAGAGCTTCTATCTGTTTTTGTACCGCTTTTTAAGAGCGCAGACGCAGCAGAAGGTGGACGTGGTGCAGATGTATAAGGAAAAATGCCGGTATGAAAATCTGGTTCACCTGCTGGTGGTAACAATGGATCTGGAAATTAAATGTGAGGATGAAATTATTGGAAAAGCGGAGAAAGAAAAACTCAGCAAGTCTATGGGGGAAATGGAACTGGTGCTGTAACGTTGTTTTACAGGCAGTTTTTTCGTGTGTGATCGCGTTAGTGGTGCTGTGGAGTACTAAACGGCTGGTGACCGCGTTATTTCCAGTGTTGCAGTTTTCTACCTGGGTGTTTGTATTTGGCGGAGCAGTGGCTGCAGGAAGCAGCATATGGAATACCGTATGTAGTGAGCGGTTTCAGAAAAAATGGTTGCGGCATATTGGAAATATGCTGCTCTTTGTGATTCTTGCGATTGTGCTGCTTCGGGTGGCATATGTGCATGCAGATCAGCTGGAGCAGGGGTTCTGGTATGTGGAACAGTTGATAGCAGAAAAAATCAATCATTATAAAGAAATCAGTGATGTGGTTCATGATGCTGCAGGCAGTGGAACTGTGGTTGTTGCACAGGGGGCAAATGTCCTGGAAGCCTGTGGGATTATGTTCTTGAATCTGGCGGCATCGGCAGTTTTCCTTGTTTTACAGACGGTATCGGCAGAGCGGAAAAACGGTATCTGGATGGCATTGCTGCCAGTAGCTGTTGTGATATTTGGACTTTTCGTGGGGAAAGGACCGGATTTTGCAGGACTTGCCGGAACCATTGTCTGCCTGATCTTGCTGGCTTCTGTCAGTTGGAATAAGAAAAAAAAGATAGGAATGAGCAGTCTGCTGACCGGCATGCTTGTAGGTTCGCTGGTGCTCTCTGTAGCGGTCTGCTCCGTGGCGGCGGATTGGTTTGCATCGAAGGAAAATCAGGTACTTCCGGTGCAGAAAAAAGTAGAACAGCAGATTGCAAAGCTGTTTTCCGGTGCTTCGGATGTGCAAAATGGCAAAATTTCCAATCAGTATCCGGTGTATACCGGGGAAGAAGTGCTTCATGTGCAGACGGATGAAAAACCGGAAGATACTTTATATCTGAGGGGAACCTATGCGGACACGTATAAAAATGGCAAATGGACAAGGGAAAAGGAATTTACGCTGACAGCAGATCAGTTTTCCCAGTATGAAGATTGTCAGGATCTGGATCCTGTGATGGCGGTGGCAGATGAATCCAGTCGGAAATATCTGGATCTTCTGGAAAGCGGCTCCAGTCTGATAGGATATGGACTGAAGGAGACGCTCTATGATATCGAGTATACTGGGTTAAAAAGCGACATTATGTACCTGCCGTATGGTCTGGAAACCGATACGCTGACATGGGAGTATACGGCAGAAGGAGATTATCAGTTCCGGAAACCGAAAAATATGTTGGATACCAGCGTGATTGCGGCAGGTGGAAGCGCGGAAGAATTGTGGACAGATGTGATGCTGTCCCAACTTTATTATAACAGTGATCAGACATTTTCCAGGTACGATGCATTTTATAATGCATATAACCGGTATGTGCAGGAAAATTATCTGGATGTTCCGGAGAATATGCCTGCTTTGGAAAAAGTTGTAGCTGAACTTCACGGATTATATGTGGATACAGAGAGGATGTTGAATGATCCGGAGCAGGGAAATTCTGCCAGACTGACCATATGCAATAACGTGGCAGATGCGTTAAAAAGTGCATATTCTTACCGGAAAGATATTCCGGATTCCGGTGACGCAGATCCGGTAGAGTTCTTTTTAAAGAAGAAAAACGGTGGTTTTTGTGTGCATTTTGCTTCGACAGGTGTCTTGCTTTTGCGAAAACTTGGAGTTCCGGCGCGCTATGTCAGTGGCTACAAAGTGGATGCTTCTGAATTTAAGCTGGATACTTCGCAGGTGGAGAAAAGCTATGAATGTTCCGTGCCGGATTCCGATTCCCATGCATGGGTGGAAGTTTATCTGGATGATTACGGATGGGTTCCGGTGGAGATGACACCGTCAGCAGAAGAATCTGCACAGTGGGACAAAGTGAGAAATAAAGATAACGATGCCAGCCAGAATACTGCAACAGATCAGACCGATCAGGAAGCGAATCATCAAAATCAGCAGGAGACACAGCCGGCAGATCTGTCGTCACAGGAGGAAACCACTGGTTCTGACGCACAAAACAATCAGACATCCAATGGCGGAGCAGATGGCTCCGGCGGAGACGAAAAAGGACAGGGTACATCTCTGAGTGCACAGATTGACTGGAAAAATGCAGCGAAGGTGTTTCTTCCGATTGCGGCAGCAGTATTTGTACTGATTTTTATTTTCCTTGAAAAGAAGCGCAGAGCAGCGCGTTGGAGAAAGGCACTGAAACGGGCAGAGAGAAGTGGCCGTTACAGCAAGGCGGCGCGGATGCAGAACCTTAGATTTTACCGGTGGCTGGTGAAGCACAAAAAACTGTCAGGAAAACGGATGAGAGACCGTGAATATGCAGAAAATCTGAAAAGCCTGTATCCGGAACAAAACTGGGCGTTGTATCTGCAGATTTTGCAAAAAGCGGTGTACGCAGATGTGGAACTGACGGAGGAAGAATATGTGACACTGGAGACAATGATCCGGGAGAGCATAGCTACTTCGCAAAAATAGTTCTTTCCACAACGTAAAAAAGGGTAAATTCGTGCATGATTTAAGAAAACTTCATGAATTATTCAGAAAAATCATCTTGCAACGTTAAGATAGATGATATAATATGTATATTTAGCAAGGAAAATATAACAGGGACTTTGCGCGCTTTTTTGACATAAATCTGGCAGTTTCTGCCAGAAATGGAGAAAGAAGGACGGAAAGTGCCCGTCAGGATGTTATACCATGGGAGAGATAGATATGTTAAATTACAAAAAATATAAAAGAGTTCCGGTATTACATTACCCGGATCGTGAATGGCCGGACAAAGAGATTGAGCATGCACCGCTTTGGTGCAGCGTGGATCTGCGTGATGGAAATCAGGCTCTGATCGACCCGATGAATGTAGAAGAAAAAATGGAAATGTTCCAGTTACTGTTAAAACTTGGTTTTAAACAGATTGAGATCGGTTTCCCGGCAGCATCTCAGATTGAGTACGATTTTTTACGAAAATTAGTAGATGAGAACATGATTCCGGATGATGTACAGGTTCAGGTTCTGACACAGTGCAGAGAGCATCTGATCGACCGTACGTTTGAGGCAATTCAGGGAATCAGGAACGTTATCGTTCATATTTATAATTCAACATCTGTACTTCAGCGAGATGTGGTTTTCCATAAAGATAAAGAAGCCATTAAACAGATTGCTATTGAAGGAACCAAAATGGTAAAAGAGCGTGCGGCTAAATTTGACGGAAATATCCAGCTGGAGTATTCTCCGGAGAGCTTTACCGGTACAGAAGTAGAATTTGCACTGGATATCTGTACTGCTGTTCAGGATATCTGGCAGCCAACACCGGAGAACAAGATTATCTTCAACCTTCCGGCAACTGTCGAGATGAACACACCAAACGTATATGCAGATCAGATTGAATGGATGCATAAACATTTCAAAAACAGAGATTCTATTATATTAAGTGTACATCCGCACAATGACCGTGGAACAGGTATTGCCGCTACAGAGCTGAGCCTGCTGGCAGGAGCTGACCGTGTGGAGGGTACTTTATTCGGAAACGGAGAGCGTACCGGTAATATTGACGTGCTGAACGTGGCATACAATATGTTTTCACAGGGTATCGATCCGGAGCTTAACATTGAAAATATAAAAGAAATCGTTGATGTATATGAGAGATGTTGCAAGATGGACATCGACATGCGTCATCCGTATGCAGGAAAACTTGTATTTACTGCATTTTCCGGTTCTCATCAGGATGCCATCAACAAAGGTGTGCATGCACTGCGTGAGCGTAATACCGGCATCTGGGAGGTTCCGTACCTTCCGATCGATCCGGCAGATATCGGCAGAGAGTACGAGCCGGTGGTTCGTATCAACAGCCAGTCCGGAAAAGGCGGTGTAGCCTTTGTTATGGAATCTATGTATGGTTATAAATTACCGAAAGAGATGCACAAGGAATTTGCAGACGTTATCCAGAAAATGTCTGAGCAGCAGGGCGGTGAAATCGCACCGGAGCAGATTTTTGATGCATTCAAGCATGAATATATCGCACTGGATGATCCGTTCGAGTTCAAGAAAATCCGTGTGGAAGATGTCAATGACAAAGACTGTGTCACAACCATTGATTTTGAGTATAAGAAAACACCGTATCATATTGAAGCAAAAGGTAACGGACCGTTGGATGCTGTCAAGACAGCCATCAACAAAGAATTTGACCTTGATGTACGCGTTATGAACTATTCCGAGCATGCACTTGGATCCGGTTCACATGCGAGAGCAGCTGCTTACATCGAGATGGGAGACAACCGCACCGGAAAAGTACTGTTTGGTGCAGGTGACAGCTCCAATATCACAAAGGCAACAATCCGTGCATTCTTCAGTGGATTGAACCGGTTAGCGAACAAATAAAGTATAAAGATTAGAATCTAAGACGAGGGATGCTATGAATCGAAAGAAAAAGTATGGTTGGTGGAAGCATATAGATTTCATGATCATTGATCTGCTCTGTATCCAGATTGCATATCTGGTCTCTTACTTCTTCCGGCATGACACACTGCGGCTTTATCGAGAGACAAGCCTGTATGCCCATGTAAATATTTTGCTGATTATCATTGATATCTGCTATGTATTGCTGCGTAGCACATACAAAAATATTCTGAAGCGTAGTTTTATACGTGAAATAGAGTCTGTACTGGTTCACAATATTGTAATGTGGGGACTGGTTATGGCGTATCTGTACGTGACAAAGCAGGCTTTCTGGTTTTCCAGACAGGTATTTCTGACTTCCTTTGGATTTACGATCATTTTTATGCTGGTCGGACGTTTTCTGTGGAAACTGAATGTGCGCCGGATTGTATGGAAAGGTAAGAATCAGCCGAATTTCCTGGTTATCAGTACACAGGAATATGCGACAGAAATGGTTCGGCAATTTTCAGACCGTATGTATAACGGATTTAATCTGGCAGGTCTGGCAATTATGGATCGTGATCTTGAAAATGAAAAGATCGAAGGGATTTCGGTTGTATGTAATAAGGACAATCTGTTAACTTATGTTCAGAAAAATGTCATCGATGAGGTTATGATCAAACTGTCTCAGGATGATAAGGAAGTAAATGAACTGACCTGGACATTGCTTCAGATGGGTGTAGTTGTGCATATTGCACTGGATTACACGGACAATGCACTTCCAAACCGAACCATTGAACGTATTGGTGGTTACACCTGTATGACAACCAGTATCAATACAGCAAGCAGTGTTCCGATGGGATTAAAACGACTGACAGATATTGCAGCAGGTATTGTAGGCTGTGCGATCACCGGAATTGCTTTTATTTTTGTGGCACCGTTGATCTATAAGGCGTCACCGGGACCGATCTTCTATTGTCAGGAGCGTGTCGGCAAAAACGGACGTCGGTTTAAGATGTATAAATTCCGTTCTATGTATATGGATGCGGAGGAACGAAAAAAAGAGCTGATGGCACAAAATAAAATGCAGGGTAATATGTTCAAAATGGATAATGATCCGCGTATTATCGGCAGTGAAAAAGGTCCGGGTAAGGGAATCGGAAATATAATCCGTTCTTTGAGTATCGATGAGTTACCGCAGTTTTATAATATTCTCCGTGGAGATATGAGTCTTGTGGGAACACGTCCGCCGACAGTGGACGAGGTTGCAGCATATGATTTGCATCACAAAGTCCGTCTGAGTATGAAACCGGGGTTGACAGGTATGTGGCAGGTAAGCGGACGAAGTGAGATTACAGATTTCGAAGAAATCGTGCGTTTAGATGCATATTATATCGAAAACTGGAGCTTAAAGCTGGATCTGAAAATCATTTTAAAGACATTTAAAGTTGTATTTGCCAAAGAAGGCGCAGAATAAAAAGGTTATGTATCGTACATGATGTACAGGAGGTATCTGATGAAAAAATATGATTATCTGATTGTTGGAGCAGGATTATTTGGAGCTGTATTTGCACAGGAAGCAAAAAAAGCTGGAAAAAACTGTCTGGTTATCGATAAAAGAAATCACATTGCAGGAAATATTTATACGGAAAAAGTACTTGATATAGATGTTCATCAGTATGGTGCACATATTTTTCATACATCCAATGAGACTGTGTGGAATTATGTAAACAGCTTTGCAAAATTTAACCGTTATACCAATTCACCGGTAGCAAACTACAAAGGTGAGATTTATAACCTCCCGTTCAACATGAACACTTTCAATAAACTCTGGGGTGTTGTAACACCGAAGCAGGCGCAGGAGAAGATCGAGGAGCAGAAAGCAGCTTTTCATGTAGAAAATCCGCAGAACCTGGAAGAACAGGCAATCAGCCTGATCGGACCGGATGTATACACAAAACTGGTAAAAGGATATACCGAGAAACAGTGGGGCAAACGTGCCACAGAGCTGCCGGCATTTATCATCAAACGTCTGCCGGTTCGTTTTACTTACGATAACAATTATTTCAATGATGATTATCAGGGAATCCCGGTAGAGGGATACACAAAGATGATCGAGCGTATGCTGGATGGTGTGGAAGTAAAGCTGGAAGAGGACTTCCTGAAAAACAGAGAAGCTTATATGGAACTTGCAGACAAGATTGTTTACACTGGTATGATCGATGAATATTACAATTACTGCTATGGAGAATTGGAATACCGCTCACTGAAATTTGAGACAGAAGTGATCAAAGGTGAGGAGAACTACCAGGGAAATGCAGTTGTAAACTATACAGAGTATGAAGTACCGTTTACCAGAATCATTGAGCATAAGCATTTTACCTATGGCACACAGCCGGATACCGTCATCACCAGAGAGTATCCGAAGACATGGAGCAAAGGGGATGAGCCTTATTATCCGATGAATGATGAAAAGAACCTGAAACTCTATGAGAAGTATGCGGATCTGGCAGCAAAAGAGGGAAATGTAATCTTTGGTGGTCGTCTGGGCATGTATAAATATTATGATATGGATGATACCATTGAAGCTGCATTAAACTGTGTGCAGGCAGAACTTGCAAAATAAAAACAGAACAGAAATATATCAGGCGGCAAGACAGATCCAAGCTGTATTGACGCCTGATTTTATGTAAAAAGCATTGCAGGAGCAGAGAAAAATACGCTCTAAGACAGGAGAAAGATGTGACAAAATTATCATTGATTGTTCCATGTTACAATGAAGAACAGAATGTGGAAGCTTTTTATGCCAGATGTCAGGAAGTGTTTCCGACGGATCAATACGAAGTAGTGTTTGTAAATGATGGCAGTAAAGATGGAACATATAAGAAATTACAAAAATTACATGAAGAACATGACAATATTCTGGTTGTGAATTTTTCCAGAAACTTTGGAAAAGAATCAGCCATTTATGCAGGTCTGCATTATGCCAGTGGAAGTTACATTTCTATCATTGATGCCGATTTACAGCAGGATCCGGAGATTGTCAGAAATATGGTAAATATTCTGGAAGAAAAACCGGATATCGATGTGGTAGCGGCTTATCAGGCACAGCGTCATGAAGGAAAGCTTATGAGCTGGTGCAAAGATCGGTTTTACAAATTTATCAACCGTCTCAGTGAAGTAGATCTGCGGGAAAATGCCAGTGACTTCAGAACATTCCGGGCAAGTGTGCAGAAAGCATTGCTGGATATGCCGGAATATTTCCGCTTTTCCAAAGGATTATTTTCCTGGGTGGGATTTGAGACTGAGTATATTCCGTATGAGGCGGCAGAACGCTTCGCAGGGACTACCAAATGGAGTTTTACAAAATTACTGAAATATGCCATGGAAGGAATCATTTCTTTCTCAACGCTGCCATTGCAGCTTGCTACATTTTTTGGGGCAATCGTTTCTGCCATTGCAATCATTTATGGAATCGTGATCATTGCTCAGACATTGATCACTGGTATTGATGTACCTGGTTATGCGACCACGATTGTGGTGGTATTGTTCCTGGGCGGTGTGCAGTTGCTGGTCATGGGTATTCTGGGAGAATATCTGGCAAAGACCTATATTCAGGGAAAACACAGACCGGTATACATTGCCAAAAACGTATTGGAAAAGAAAAATACAAAAGAGGAGAATTAACGTGGAACAGAAAAAAGAAGATATTTTTGATCGCCTGATGCATCTTCCGGGGCTTCGTATTTTTGAAAAATTTTATAAGAAAAATAAAGAAGTATTGTTATATTTACTCTTTGGCGGACTGACAACAATTGTCAGTATTGGAACATTTGCCTGGTTTAACGTCGGCATGCACATGAATGAGCTGATTGCCAATGTAATCTCATGGATCTTTGCTGTTACATTTGCTTATGTGACAAATAAAATCTGGGTATTTCAGTCCCAAACGACCTGTTTCAGAGATTTATGTATGGAAATTGGAAAATTCTTCGGAGGCCGCCTTGCAACGCTTGGTGTAGAAGAATTAATTTTGTTTGTGTTTATCAGTCTTATGCACTGGAACAGCATTCTTGTGAAACTGATCGCACAGGTGGTAATCGTGATTTTGAATTATATTATCAGTAAAATATTTGTGTTCAAAGAAAAAAAGTAAAAGTAAATGGCAGCAGTTCATTGGTTACATGATTTATGGTATCAATGAACTGTAACATGATTTCTAAAAGAAAAATAAAATCAGGCGGTAATAAATTGACACCCTTTGTTTCTGGTGCTATAATTCCTCCCCGATGTATGAAAAATACATTGGGGATTTTTATTTTACAGAGAAGTTACGGTAAGATAAAATCGCTTTGCGACAGAGAATATGCACTATCTTATAAACAAGTATGAAGGGAAGAAATTATGACATTCTATCAGGAATTGCAGCTCAATCAGGCTGGCTCGAAAGCACTGATTCGAAGCTGTACAGATAAAAAAGAAAAAATGCGTCATACCGCCATTTATCTTTTAAAAATTTTTATTACAATGGTTTTTTGCATGGCTGTAGTAATTGGGTTCAGCAAAATATTTGGTAATGATAACAGTATTGTGGGTGTTGTGGCGTTGCTGTGCGTCATGGCATTTCGTTTCGCAGATTTTGGCATTCGCACACCGCATGCAATGGGCGCTATGGCAATTATGTTTGCAATTCTGACCTTTGGACCACGTCTGGCAAATGCAGGAGGTCTTGGACAGGAATTCGTTGTAAATACCATCTGTATTTTAATTCTGATGGTTTTGGGATGCCATAATGTTGTGATGTTTAATCATTCAACGCTTCTGCTCAGCTATCTGCTTTTGTATGGCTACGATGTAACCGGTGATCTGTATACACAGCGACTGATCGCGATGGGAATCTGTGCAGCAGCAACAATGATCGTATATTATCGCAATCATCATAAAAAAGTATACAAACGCAGTCTGAAGGATATCTTTCGTGAATTTGATGTGCATTCCATGAGAACCAGATGGCAGATTACAATGGTGTTCGGTGTGACAACAGCAATGCTGATTGCCGGTCTGTTACACGTTCCACGGCGGATGTGGATTGGAATTGCAGCGATGTCGATTCTGGTACCGTTTCATGAAGATGCCAAGCAGCGTGCAAAAGCCAGAGTTCCGGGTAATATTGTAGGATGCTTTGTATTTCTGGCATTGTATTATTTTCTGCCGCCGTCCGTTTATAATTACGTTGGTGTAATCGGAGGTATCGGTGTGGGCCTTTCTGCAACGTACGGATGTCAGGCAATTTTCAATACATTTGGAGCCCTGTCGATTGCAGTTGGCATCCTCGGACTTCCGGGAGCCATCTTTTTCCGAATTTTCAACAACTTTTTCGGAGCCCTTTATGGTCTTGTATTTGAACGGTTTTTTGGTTCTGTTTTAGACCGCCTGCCTTCGTCTCCACGTGAAGTATCGGCACCGTAAAAATTCTTCTTTTTCCCATCTACACTTTGGCTCCATTATGCCACACGTGCTATGTCAGTCATTGATTCATTATGTTGCACGCACAAAATATACATGCCCCTTCATAACGTAAATGGCAAAATCGGAGCATCTTTCCTCAATAAACGATTAAGTGAACGACCGATCTTCGCAGAGTTTTGCGCGAGAGGGAGGCGACCAGCTTCTATAGGAGCCGGGAGCGAGCGCGATAAAACTGCTGCGAAGTGAGGGTAGTGAACGTCTAGTGTTTGAGGAAAGATGCTCCGATTTTGCCTTTCATACGTTAAGTGTAGCCATGAACACAAATAAGAATTTAGGAGCGTGCCGTGCGGAAGGTTACGAAGCGGAAATGTTTGTCGAGTTTTTCCCCGACAAGTCCGATTACTTTTCCCATGGTAAATGCGGCCAGAACGGTGCCAATTCCAAGTCCTTTGATGCGTCCGAGACCAATGCCTGTGATCAGTGCTGTGGTTGCCAGACAAATGACATCGAAGGATATTTTTACTTTTGAGTATTTGAAATTTTTGATGGCAGACAGTTCTCTTGGAAAGAGGTCTGTCGGAATGATCGGCAGTCCACATCGGTTGGAAAGAGCGATTCCGAGGCAGAGCAGCAGATAACTGATGACAAAGTAAAGGATTCGCATTGGAATGTTATAAGGAAGAATGGAAATCCATCCTTCGTGAACATCCAGCATCATGCTGAACGCGAAACCAACCACGAAACTAAGCAGATATTCTGCTACGAAGCGTTTACGAAGAACCATCAGTGACGCAATTAGGATTGCCTGAAAAATATACGTCCATGTTCCAAGGGAAAGGAACGGAAATACTTCGGAAAATGCGTAAGGTACACTGGAAATGGCAGAAATTCCGGAACCGGAATAAAGCATCAGTACCACGCCAAAACTGTTCATTATAATTACCAGAAGCAGGGCAAGTTCCCCGCGAAAAATATGTCTTTGATCTTGCGAATATGTATCGTCCATGATCATGCCTCCAATTAGTTTTTATCTCAGTCGAGAAGACTCCCACTTCTGCAAGTGGTGAGTAATAACAAGTCTTTCTCAGTGGGAGTACAATCTCCGACTGAGATAAACGCTCCGCGGGGGCGCACATTGTCTGGGAGACAATGGTTTTGCGCCGACCGGAACGAAGTGTAGATGTGCAGTGATTCTGAGAAGAATATGTCAGCTTTCGCTGACCAGAATCACGCACCAAGTCTCACGTGCGTTCGACTTGAACAGTATAATCCATAGCGTTTGCTATCCTATGATGAATAGATGCATAGGATGCAAACACGATTTGAAATCAATTGCACACCCGAGTTTAGCACTAAAGGAAGATGTGTTCAAGTCCCTATTTGGTCACTAGTGCATCCGCCGAAATTCCAATGGTGTCATGCCAGTCGCTTTTTTGAACATGGAAATAAAATGACTGGTATCGGAAAAACCAGTCATACTGGCAATGTCCTGAACCTTCAGGTATGTGTTGACCAGTAAAAGTTCCTTTGCTTTATTGATGCGGTGCATGGTCAGATATTCGTACACTGAGCAGGAGAAAAAGCGTCGGAATAGACGTGAAAGGTACTGTGGCGACACGAATACTTTTTCACTTAATGCCTGTGCAGTCAGATCTGTGGCAAAGTTTGTTTCTATTTCCTGCACAACGGGTACAATATATCTCTGATAGAGTGGATCCTGCATATGAGCCGGTCCATTGACGCAGTCTGTAAAGTTTAGCAGAAGGTTGTAGCAGTTGAGAGACAGAAATTTGCTGTCCTGCTGACCGTGTGCAGCAATCTCATCTACGCAGGTGGCAATCTGAGCGGCAATCTGCTGTCCTTGTTCTTTTCCTATCCAGATTACACTTCTATTTTGCAGCATGGCAGGAATACTTGATTCTAATGTCCCTGTAAAGGTTGCAAAAGCGTTGATCCATAGATCAGATTTCTTTTTGTAGGAGTGCGGAATGGAAGGCGCGATCAGAAAACCTTCATTTTCCCGCAGTTCGTAAATTTTCCCCTGTATTTCAATCTGCCCGCAACCGGATTCTGTCTGTAGATAATGATAATGCGGATAGCCTTCCGGACGGCAGGTTCCCCCTTCAATCCAATGATTTCCGATGGAGTCAAACATGAATGGAGCACTTACTGGCGTATTTCTAAAGTAGATTGGCATAATAACCTCCACTTGTTTCAAAATGTTATATTTTTTAGCGAAACATATTATACACCTATAGCGTAAAATCTGCTATACTAAAAATACTTAATGTAGTAGAGAGCACGATTTATCAGGAGGAGGAAATAATGAAACAGTTTGATTATGCAAAAGTAAAAGATCCGGAGTATTTCCGCGATGGCCGTCTGGATGCACATTCTGATCATGTGTATTATGCATCGGAAGAGGAAGTATGGGATAAAGAGACTTCTTATCGTGAGTCATTAAACGGACTCTGGAAATTCCAGTATGCGAGAAATTATGAGAGTGCGATTCCGGGATTTGAAGCAGAAGATTACAACTGCAAAGACTGGGAAGACATCCATGTACCGGCACATATTCAGATGGAGGGATATGATGCACCACAGTATGCAAATGTGCAGTATCCGTGGGAAGGACATGAGGACATTCATCCGGGCGAGATCCCGACACATTTTAACCCGACGGCAAGTTATGTAAAATATTTTACCGTTCCGGAGCAGATGAAGGGAAAACGTTTATTTATCTCCTTCCAGGGAGCAGAAAGCGGACTGGCTCTGTGGCTGAATGGAAAATTTGTAGGATACAGCGAGGATTCTTTTACACCGTCTGAATTTGAACTGACCGAGTATGTAAAAGAAGGCGAAAACAAACTGGCAGCGCAGGTATACAAATGGACCGCAAGCAGCTGGTGTGAGGATCAGGATTTCTATCGTTTCTCCGGTATTTACAGAGATGTATATCTCTATACCGTTCCGGAAGTACATGTAAATGACCTGCGTATCCGTGCAATTCCGGAAGAATCTCTGCAGACCGCAGATCTGGAACTGGTGACAAAGACTTGGGGCAGTGGAAAACTGAAAGTGGTTCTTTCCAAAGATGGTGAAACCATTCTGGAGGACGAAAAAGAGATTTCCGGTGAAGATACATTTTCATGGAAAATTGACGCTCCGGCACTCTGGAGCGCAGAAGATCCGCAGTTATATGATCTGGGACTGACCGTATCCGATGCAAATGGAAATGTGCAGGAGATCATTCCACAGAAAGTCGGCTTCCGTCGTTTTGAAATGAAAGACGGCATCATGACATTGAACGGAAAACGTATCGTATTCAAAGGTGTAAATCGTCATGAGTTCAGTTCTGTCAGCGGTCGTCACGTATCCGAGGAGGAGCTGCGCAAAGATCTGACAACCATGAAATTAAACAATATCAATGCCATTCGTACCTGCCATTATCCGGATATGTCTAAAATCTACGAGCTGTGCGATGAGTTTGGTCTGTACATGATCGACGAGACAAACCTGGAATCCCACGGTTCCTGGGATGTGGCAGAGATGACAAAAGACTTTACCTACACCGTTCCACACAACAAACCGGAATGGCTGGAAATGATGTTGGATCGTGCAAATTCCATGTATCAGCGCGACAAAAACCATCCGGCAATTCTGATCTGGTCCTGTGGAAATGAGTCCTTCGGCGGAAAAGATATTTTTGAAATGTCACAGTTATTCCGCAGAGAGGATCCGACCCGTCTGGTTCATTACGAAGGTCTGTTCCATGACCGCAGCTACAATGACACCAGCGATATGGAAAGCCAGATGTATCCATCTGTTGAGTCCATCAAAGAGTTCCTTGCAAAAGATGACAGCAAACCGTTCATCTGCTGTGAGTACACACATGCTATGGGAAATTCCTGCGGTGCAATGCATAAATATACTGATCTGACCGATACAGAGCCAAAATATCAGGGCGGATTTATCTGGGATTACATCGACCAGTCTATTTACAAAAAAGACCGTTACGGCAAAGAGTTCCAGGCATACGGCGGCGATTTTGGCGAGCGTCCGACAGACTACAACTTTAGCGGAAACGGTATTGCATACGGCGGTGACCGCGAGGCTTCTCCGAAGATGCAGGAAGTAAAATTCAACTATCAGAACATTACTGCGAAAGTAAGCGAAGATAAAGTAACCGTCATCAACAAGAACCTGTTTGTAAATACAGATATTTACAGTGCAAAAGTAACACTGGCAAAAGATGGAAAAGTTGTTTGTACAAAACCACTGACAACTGCAGTTGCACCGTTAAGTGAGGAGACTTATGATCTTCCGATTGCAAAACAGGAGCGTCCGGGCGAATATACCGTAACGGTATCTTTCCACTTAAAAGCTGATACAGTATGGGCGAAAGCAGGACATGAGGTAGCATTCGGTCAGTATGTATATCAGGTAGAAAAAGCACCGGTTGCATGCACAGATGAAATAGAAGTTATCCGCAGCACACATAATATCGGTATCCGCGGAGCGCATTTTGAAGTATTATTCTCTGCATTAAACGGAGGTCTGGTTTCTTATAAATATGCAGGTCGTGAGATGATTGAGTCCATTCCAAAGCCAAACTTCTGGCGTGCACCGATCGATAATGACTGTGGAAACCTGATGCAGATGCGTTATGCTCAGTGGAAGATTGCAAGTATGTATCTGAATTTCAAAGATTATCGTGATGGTATTTATGTAGGTGGACATCAGCCACAGCTTGAAGTAAAAGAGCATTCCGCAGTGGTATCTTATACTTATGTAATGCCGACGACTCCGATGGCAGAGTGTCATATTTCCTATGAAGTATTCGGCGATGGACGTGTAAAAACAACCCTTACATATGATCCGGTCAAAGAGCTGGGCGATATGCCGGAATTTGGTGTGATGTTCAAGTTCAATGCAGATTACGATCATGTAGAGTGGTACGGACTGGGTGAGGCTGAGACTTATGCAGACCGTAAGCATGGTGCAAAACTTGGCATTTACAAAAATATGGTAGCTGACAACATGGCTCGTTACATGGTTCCGCAGGAGTGTGGTGCAAAAGAAGAAGTCCGCTGGGCGAAAGTAACAGACCGCAAAGGACGCGGAATGTTATTTGAGATGGATCCGGCAAATGGTCCGATGATGTTCTCTGCACTTCCGTATACACCACATGAGATGGAAAATGCAATGCATCCGTATGAACTTCCGGAAGTTCATTACACGGTAGTACGCGCGGCAAAAGGCCAGATGGGAATCGGCGGTGATGACAGCTGGGGTGCACGTACTCACGAGGAATATTTGCTCAAAGCCGATGAAAAAATGACATTTAGTTTCGTATTCAAAGGGTTATAAAAATTCTTTGTTTCCTTATTAATTTAATGTGAATCAACGGTAGGTTGTGAAAAAGGTCTCCGTCAATTTTGTCTCCGCAGCTAACAATCGCTTGCTGAGAAAAAATTGTCGGAGACCTTTCTTTTACGGTACAATGCTGTCGAAACGATTTTATAAAAAATTGTAACGTTTTTGATTCCATGGGGTCTAATTTATAGAAAACAAAATCATGATGAAGTTTTTTGGGGGGTGAATACAGATGAGTGAACATGAAATCAGTCAGGATATCCTGATCGCAGAGTATGAAGCGGTATATTATTATGTGTTATCACTTTGTCATAATTCATCCGAAGCAGAAGATATTACACAGGAGACTTTTTGTCGGGCGTTGTATAAAAAGACGGAGTTCAAGGGGAATTCCAGTATCTATACCTGGTTGTGTGCCATTGCCAGAAATATCTGGTTGAAGGAGATCAAAAAAGAGAAACGCAATGTGTCGGATGAGGTTCTTTTCAGAGAATTGGAGTGGAACGGCGAGACGATTGAGTCAATGATCATAAATCAGGAAACGCTGAAATCCATTCACAAAATTCTTCATACAATGGACGAACCGTACAAAGAGGTGTTTTCTCTGCGGACGTTTGGCGAGCTTCCATTTCGGGATATTGCGGATTTGTTTGGAAAGTCAGAGAGCTGGGCGAGGGTTGCGTATTATCGGGCAAAGCAAAAAATATTAGATCAATGGAAGAAAGAAGGTGACTTTTAGTGTCTGAAAAGAATAACATGAATCAAATTTCCTGTGATATGGTTCAGGATTTGCTACCGTTATATCAGGATGGACTTGTTCGCGATAAGACAAAAGATGCAATGCGCCAGCATTTAGAACAGTGTTCAGCATGTAGACATGTATATGAACAGTTGAAAATGCCTGTTGCCTTAGAAAAAAATGAGACAGAACAGGGCGTGGAACGGTTTCAGGCTATGGTGAAAAAGAACCGGGAAATTGTGAGAAATAAAATAGCGATTGCTTGTGTGATTTCAGCAGTAGCTGCATGTGTTATCTGTTTTATTGTATTATGTGTACCTGTCATTCCTTCAAATGAAAGTAATATGAGAGTCAGGGATGTATATTGCGTGAATGAGGACGGAGTGCAAAAAGTATATATAAATTGTCAGTGGCCGGATAGCAGGAGAAGTGCAATTTACAGACCTTCATTTGTATTGAACGAAGATGGTTCTGCAACGATGAAGACTGCAAAAGAGTATAAGCTGACCATAGCGGACAAAGTGAGCGGTCGTGCGGAAACCTATAATAATGAATTTTATGGAAGTGCATATGTGGAATTGGATACTCCGTGTAAAAGCATTATTTATGATGGAAAACAGATATGGTCGGAAGAGGACTATAACAGAGAAATACCGGAATATGTCTATGATTAGGTTGAAGATGAATAACCAGTAAGTTATAATAGTGGCATAGAATACAGAGGTTTCTAAGGAGATGTGGCTAGTATGATTGGATTTAGCATTATGACATGGTTCATTGCGGTAATTATGATAGGTTTGAGTATTTCCCTGCTGAAAGGAAATTATACTTTTGTTCATGGTAACGTATTCGATAGAACAAAAGATAAGGCAGGGTATGCTAAAAAATTAGGAAAGCCTGTCTTGTTACTTGCAGTTGGAATTGCCATTTCTGGAGTGCTTGCAGTTGCATTGCCGCAGGAATATGCTATGACGATTGTAATCATCTTTTTATTATTAGTGGTGGCAGTAACGATCGGTCTGTTTTACAGAGTGGATAAGTATTTTCGTAAATCCTTGTTGGAATAAAAATTGAAATATATTACGACTCTTTTCTGCCAACAGGCGGATGTAATCCCCCACAGTCAGATCTGTTCGGAACTGGATTATGCATCGGGGTATCACTGGTGCTGGGAATTGTTCTGTCCTGCGCTTACAGTTATAAAACGCGGCACAACGAGAGTTTTGTCCGGACGCTTGCCATTTTACCGGCAGCCAATCCACACTTGATGGTTTTAGAAATACAGGTACAACGGTAAATGAAGATATAAATCCCGCAAGTATGGAACAGTACCATGCGTTATCAGAAAGTGTGGCAGATGAAATTTTGGAAAAAAACCGCTTATATATGCAGTGATATTTGGTGTGGTGCTGATGGGATGTAATACCTATGCATTGCCTGATAAATAGAAAAACATTGTTTCAATCTCAATTTGCTGTTAAAATAGGTAAAAATAATGACGAAAAAATTACGAGGTATGAAATGATAAAATTTACAGATGTTTCCTTCGGTTTTCAGCAGAAGGATTTATATAATGAAATTTGTTTTGAAATTGTCGCGGGTGACCATGCGGCGCTCATCGGCAGCAACGGAACCGGAAAAAGTACGTTGATCGATATGATCATCAACACAGACGATTATCTGTATGATGGAAAAATTGAAAAAGACGAAGCAGCACGAATCGGTTACATTCCGCAGTTTGTGAAACATGAGACAGAGGACATTTCCTCTTTTGATTTTCTGGCAAAACCTTTTGTTGAACTTCAGCAGAAATCAGAAGCAATCTGCGCGGAGATGGAGAGAGCAGAAGATATGGACGAGGTATACGGCCGTTATCAGAAAGTGCTGGACGAGATGGATGCCATTGACGCGTATAATTATGATTCCAATATTCGAAAAGAACTTGCGATTGCAGGGATGACTGCTCTGGAAGAGACATCCGTGAAGAAAATTTCCGGTGGTGAATTTAAGCTTCTGGCTATCATCAAAAGCATGCTCTTAAAGCCGCAGCTTCTGATCATGGATGAGCCGGACGTATTCCTTGATTTTGAAAATATTATCGGTCTTTCCAAACTGATCAATAATTATGAGGGAACCATTATTGCGATTTCTCATAACCGACTGCTTTTAAGCCAGTGTTTCAATAAGATTTTACATCTGGAAAACATGGAACTGCAGGAATTCCCAGGTACGTTTGCAGAATACAATCAGGCAATGCTGGAGACAAAAGTCCAGATGGCAGAGCAGGCGACTAAGGATGCGGAGTGGATCGCAGTGCAGGAAAAACTCATTGAGAAGATTCGTGCAGAGGCAACTTATATTGATAATCCAGCAAAAGGAAGACAGCTGAAAGCCCGTGTATCCTATCTGGAGCGGCTGCAGGCAAGACAGTGTAAAAATCCGTTTATCGAAAATCATGGATATGATTTTACATTCCCGGAGGTGGAGCGTCCGGAGGATTTTGATCCGGAAAATGCACCGGTTGTAATTTCAGTAAAAGATTATGCCCTTTCCTTTGATCGTGAATTATTGAAAAATGTTTCCTTTGATATCAAGGCAGGGGAAAAGGTAGCTATTGTTGGTGCCAATGGAACCGGAAAATCCAGCATGTTGAAGGATATTTACGAAAGCATGAAATCAGATGCTGACCGTATCGGATATTACACACAGATTTTTGATGATGATCCGGAGCAGCTTTCCGGTGGCGAGCGAAACATCAAACAGCTTAGAGCACTGTGCGAATCAGATGCAGAAATCTTGTTTTTAGATGAGCCGTCCAGTCATCTGGATACTTATGCGCAGATTGCCCTTGAAAAAGCAATCAAAGAGTATAAGGGAACGGTACTCATGGTAACACACGATTTTTATACCGTTGCAAACTGCGCAGATCGAATCTTACTGCTGGAGAATGGTACGGTTCGTGAGCAGAGCGGAAGAGCCTATCGCAAGAGTATTTATAAGAAATATTTTGAAAGTGATATTTTTGAGGCAGAGCGTATTCGTGTGGAGCGGGAAGTCAGAATTAATGCGTTGCTCAGAGATGGTAAGTGGAAAGAAGCAAAGAACGTATTGTAGGATAAAAATTCCGGTTTCATGCAATAGTGTGAAACCGGAATTTTTTATTTGATAGGAATTTTTAGCAGATAAGTTGATGGATATGAATGAAAAATATGCATCAACTTATTTTTTTATTACATTTTGGCTATAGAAAACAAATACATAAGTGACAGAATAAATATTGTTGGAAAGTAAAAAATTACAGGATATGGATAATTTTTAAAACTTTTTCTTTTGTGTCAATCGGTAAAGGTTTTAGCGCAGTAAGAATTTCCTGCTCTAAAGGAGTATCTGCGGAAATATATTCGCTGGAGATAACGTAATCCACGGTTGTGTTAAGTGCATTGCAGATTTGTACTAAGGTAGAGAGAGAAATTTTTACACGATTGTTCTCAATATTGCTGATATGACTGGTATTTACATCTGCCATATGTGCAATATATTCCTGTGTTAAACCTTTTTCTAACCGTAATTCTTTTATTTTTTTCCCGATTTTTTCAAAATCTAATTCTCTCATAGCAATGTCTCTCCACATCCCGGAGATATTACTTATGGCGATGCATTTGAAGAATTTTTTACAGATCCATCCTGGAAATATTTTAAGGGAAGTCAGGATGGACCGGATGATGATGGCGATGGTGAGCCGGATTATACCATTGATGACATTGATGTTGTTGAATTTACAGGTGGATGCACGTATCAGGATGTTGAGGTGACAGCACTAATTCAGTTTACATTGGATAAAGAAGAAGGGACTTTTGAGGCTGTTTACTTATCTTTTAATGATGTTCCACAGTCTACATTGATGTTGGGGGGATTGCTTAGCACCGTTTTTGAAAGTTATATGGAAGCACATAATATTCAGTCAGATGATAGTGCTGATACAGACATGTCCACAGACAATGCTGATTCAGACAATTATGATTCAGACAATTATGATTCATCTGATTATACGGTGTCATCAGATGATTATGATTACGAGGCATTGACGTATGCCGGTTCTTACAGCGGTTATGGTGGATATACAATCAACTTTAGTGCATATACATCTGTAGACAGTGATGAAATCGGTGTGGCTGAAATTTATTATAATGGTGAATTTGAAAGTAGACAGAATGTTTACCTTTGTGATGATCCTGGTGACTGGGATCCTTCCATTTATGATGCATTTTATGTAATTCATATGGATGGTTATGATGAGTATCTGGGATTCTATGAAGATGATGGCACGATCATACTTGATTACGATGGAAATGCCCATAATCTAGATACTTTGGAAATGACAGAACATTACGAATCATAGCAAATGGTAACATGTATGTAGTGCAGATATAAGATGGAGGATAAGATATGAAGTGTAAAAAATGCGGAGCAGAGACAAAAGAAGGCAGTAAGTTTTGCATGGTCTGTGGTGCAAAAATTGAGGAAACAGAAAAGAATAATTCTGGTGGAGAAGGGGGTTCAACGTCAGAGAATCATGGTGAAAAGAAAAATGGTAATAAAGTACTGGAAAAAATCGGAAAGATAATAACCGGAGTATTATCTCTTATTTCTGTGATCATGTTAATAGGTGCTTTCTTTGGGGCTTTTGATAAAAATCCTGTCCCATTTATAGTTTTTATGGCAGTCGTATTGTTTTTTGGATGGTTGGAAGATAAATTCCCTAAAATTCCGATTATCGTGATTGCAGTTTTGGAAATCATTATGTTAATCGTTTGTTTTAATGTAGCAGGAAATGCCAGTGCGGTCGCTTCTGTAAAAGGAGGACATCCTTACGATTACCCGACCATAACTTATGAAGATGCATTTGAGGATTATTTCTCTGATCCTGCCTGGAAGAATGTAGGTGACGATGAAGATGGAAATGACGTAGTAAAATTTACCGGAAAGTGTTATTACCACGATGAAATAGCAAATGTTGAAGTTAAATTTACATTACATAAGGATGAGGACAGTTTTGATGTATCTTCTGTGAAAATTAATGGAGAAGATATGGGAGCATTGAGGAATGTATTGATAGTGGATGTTTTTGATGAGTATGAACAAAGTCATTAATTACAAAGGATAAAGGAGAATAGGCTGATGTGTATTAAATGAAAAATATGCATCAGCTTATTTTTTATACATTATATTGCGGGAAGAATATATAGAGCGTAAGGCTATCATAATACAAGAAGGTACAGGATAAAACAATCTGAAGAAAAATATGTCAGATTAATTTATGCTGTACCTTCTTTTAATTTGCACGAAAAACAAAAAATCAAGAGCATGTAAATTTACGAATAACACATTGGCATTATTTATATTTACTTTCATACTAATATATATTATCATATTAGCATGAAAGGAGAATCTATATGACTCAATTTGAAAAATTAGATTTGTTATTGCGTGAATGTGGAGGGACAATTCAGACATTTCAAGTCCTGAATAATGGAATTAGTAAGTCTGTGTTTTATGCCTATGTGAAGGAACGAGGATTAGAGCAAGCTTCTCATGGTGTGTATGTATCACCTGATACGTGGACAGATGCGATGTTCCTTTTGCATTTGCGTTGTGGTCAAGCTGTATTTTCTCACGAAACTGCATTGTTTTTTCATGATTTAACGGACAGAGAGCCTTTGAAATACACCATAACAGTAAGAACTGGATATAATCCAAGCCGTTTGCAGGAAGACGGTTTTCAAGTGTATACAGTAAAAAAGGATTTACATGAAATAGGGATCACAACTATGCTGACATCATTTGGACATTCAGTTCCGGTTTATGATATGGAGAGAACGATTTGCGATCTGCTTCGCAGCAGGAAAAATATTGAAATGCAGGTATTCCAAGATGCATTAAAGCAATATGCGAAACGTAAGGATAAAAACTTACGGATGCTTATGAAATACGCAGCTATGTTTCATGTTGAAAACATACTTAGACCATATTTGGAGGTGTTACTTTAGATGATAACAACGGCAAGACAATTAAAGGATTTGATTCGTAATCTGTCAAAGAAAAAATCCGCAGATGCACAGATTTTGATGCGGAATTATATGATGGAACGTTTTTTAGAACGAATTTCTTTATCAGAGTATAAAAACCAGTTTATATTAAAAGGTGGAATGCTTGTGGCGGCAATGGTTGGTCTGGATGCCAGAGCTACTATGGATCTGGATGCTACCATAAAAGGCACTAATGTTAGTGTGGAGGATGTAGAAATGATTATATCCCAAATTATATCAATTCCACTGGACGATGGTGTTTCATTTCGGGTCAAACGGATATCGGAAATCATGGAAGAAGCAGATTATCCTGGTGTTCGTGTAAGCATGGAAACGAAATTTGATGGTGTAATCACACCATTAAAGATTGATATTTCTACAGGGGATGTAATTACACCAAGAGAAATCAAGTACAAATTTAATCTTATGCTTGAAGACCGCACTATTGAGGTATGGGCATATAATCTGGAAACGGTATTGGCTGAAAAATTGGAAACTGTTGTTAGTCGAAACGTTACAAATACACGAATGAGAGATTTTTATGATATTTATATTTTACAAAAGTTGTATGGAGAACAACTCCAAAAACAAGTTTTATGGACTGCACTTGTGGCTACAGCCAAAAAAAGGGGAACATTAGACCTGATAGAAGCTGAGGATATAAGAGAAATATTTGATGAAATTGAATCAAGTCCGGTTATGGAGACCTTATGGAAAACATATCAAAAAAATTATTCTTATGCTGCTGATATTCCATGGCATACAATTATGAAGTCAATCTGTGCATTATATGGAAGTATATTGGAGAATATGTATGACACATAAAAAACTGATATGTAATTTACGTTAGCATTTTGAGTTGCCTAAATTCGAAAGTTAGGAAAATCTTAATAATTTCTCAGGCAATCCATTGTGAATTTAGATGTTGTATTTGCTATACTTAATTGGATATATGAGCAAAGGAGTTGAAAATATGTCTGAAAAGATATTGATTATAGATGACGAGCAAGATATAGCGGATCTGTTGGAGGTCTACTTGAAAAA